>WARP01000027.1_pt1 | contig 134920 bp, 140 predicted proteins | sample 4769151 | NCBI WGS metagenome assembly WARP01 (sample SAMN08893023, study PRJNA449175) | gut metagenome | isolation source: rumen sample fed with dry roughage | host: cow | place: India: Nagpur | collected 2016
GTGCTGTTGCTGCGAAAGAATGTAACTATAGCGAACTAGCCCGCACCTTGGCAAGCTTTTTCTTGAAACATTTCCAGGCATTTTACACTAAATATCGCAAGCCATTGTTTTAATTGGTAATTGCTGTTTTTCGAAACTTGTGTTTTTATCGCAACAACGCAGCAGTCAGCTATTTTTATGCGCTTTAACAGCGCCAGGCCCAAGCCCATCATTGAAACCAATCCCAAGCAAAAAATCACCAAACAACCCATATTGACCTTTGCTTACCCCTCTCTTATAAGATTCGTCTCCCGTTCTTTTTTTACAACATGACCACCATAACCCCTGTTTGACTCAAGTCCCCAACCATTACTTGATTATTCTTGCCCTTGGCTTGGCCTGCTCCAGGAATTATTCTGAAATGATTTTTCCCTTATTATGGCGTTTATTGCTTGATTAACCGCCCATGGACTGCATATAGTGTGCAGTCTATTATTTTTCACAGTTACTATATATATGCCAGCAACTTCTTATTCCGGCTTGAGCCAGGCATTCCGCAAGGGCTTTGTTTCACAGTTACGCCCTAAAATGCTGTTTGCCATTATCCTGCCTTTTTTTGTCGCACTTATCGCAGCAATTATTTTGTTATCGGTCGCATGGACTCCGCTAGACAACTGGTTTTTTGAAAGCGCCACCTCCTTGAGCTGGTTTCAGACAGCATCCAGCCAATTATCAGGCTGGGGCTTTCACACCATGAGTGACTGGCTTGCTGGCCTGTTCTCTTTTATTGCCTTATGCGCCATCAGTGGCATTATCGGCCTTGCCTTTGCCTCTGTTGTGATTATGCCCATGGTACTTAAACAACTTTGCCAGTTTAACTACCCAGACTTGGAACGCAAGGGCGTAAACGCAACCACCACCAGTATTACCAACGCCATTAAAGTATCGTCCGTCTTTATTATTGGCTGGCTGCTTACCCTGCCTTTATGGTTTATACCTTTCATGCCGGTCGTGCTGTCATTATTCTGGGGAGCTTACGCCTTTTCACACATGAGCCGCCTGGACGCCATTGTGGAACACGCAACCCCGCAAGAACGCAACCTCATCCTGAAAAAACACAACAAAGGCTTCTGGCTGATTGGCCTTATTTGCGCTGCCATTGCCCTTGTTCCCCCGTTTTCCCTGATAATGCCGGTTTATTCCATTCTAGTTTGTACGCATTATGGGCTCAATGCCCTGCAGGAAACACGCAGGCAGCAGTTAATAGAAACGGCATAGGTCGTCACCCGCAAAGCCTGATTATATTTTTCATCAAGTCTTTTGGGATACCGGCCCACTCAATCAGTCTATTCTCAGCAACAGCCTAACAGACACGCAGCAAAAATCAAGCCAAAAAAACAGCCCATAAAACTGAACCTGGTATTCAGTTTTATGGGCTGTTTATATTTATGTAGGGATTGCTGGCAAACCCACCTAACTGCCGATCAGGTACCTTCCCATTCCGGGCCACCCACATCAATATCAAACAGTGCCAATAAACGCGCAACAGTATGATCAACCATTTCTTCAATCGTTTTGGGGTGATGATAAAACGCAGGCAACGGCGGGAAAATAATCCCCCCCATCTCCGTTATCTGCGTCATATTGCGCAAATGCGCAAGATTAAATGGCGTTTCGCGAACTGCCAGCACCAGACGCCTTCTTTCTTTCAGATGGACATCTGCAGCACGGGTAATCAGGTTATCTGACAAACCGTGCGCAACCGCTGCCAGCGTTCGCATCGAACAGGGCAAAATCAACATACCCGCAGTAGGAAAAGCACCGCTAGCCAGTACCGACCCGACATCCCTGAAGTTATAGACATGATCTGCCAGATCGAATACATTTTGTCGGTCCAACTGCAGCTCATATTTGATATTAAGCACCCCAGGCGGGGATATAACCAGATGCGTTTCAACATCAGGGACTTCACGGACACGCTCAAGAAGTCGAGTCGCGTAAATAGAACCTGTTGCCCCCGATATACCAACCACCAGTCGACGTTTAGTCATCCAGGGCGCCCGCTTCTTGCAAGACTGTCTTTAGCTCACCACTTTCATGCATTTCAGACATAATGTCCGAGCCACCAATGAACTCACCCTTAACATACAGTTGTGGAATGGTAGGCCAATTAGAGTACTCTTTAATACCATTACGGACTTCGGCATCTTCCAGCACGTTAACGGTTACCAGTTTTTTTACACCCAGTTCACGCAAAACCTGAATAGCTTTACCAGAGAAGCCACATTGTGGAAACTGGGCAGTTCCTTTCATGAAAAGAACCACAGGGTGTTCGGTTACGGTTTCGCGAATAAAATCCTGTACATCACTCATTATATTTTCACCTAATCAACGTTTAAACAACTGTTCCACCAGAACAGAATAATACCTGAGTATTTTACTCTGAAATCAGCCATTGACCACCAGAAATCCGCTCTATGCCCGATAAGTCTTTGCGGCTTTCAACTTTGACAAAACCCGATTTCATTAGCAGTTCCCTGACACTTTCCGCCTGATCCCAGCCATGCTCAAGCCAGAGCCAGCCACCATCAAGCAAAAAACCTCCTGCACCGGCAATAATTACCCTAAGAGCAGCCAGGCCATCACTAAAATCAGTCAGAGCTTGAGGCGGCTCAAAACGCAAATCACCCTGCGCCAAATGAGCGTCAGCATGATGGATATAAGGGGGATTGGAGACAATAAGATAAAACTTGCAGGATGGTATTTGCTCATACCAATCACTTTCCACAAAATCAACCTGCACCCCAAGATCACGGGCATTTTCCCGGGCTACAGCCAGGGCTTCGGCACTCTTATCTGAAGCCATGACCTTTGCCTGTGGACAATAATGGGCAATCGCAACCGCAATGGCCCCACTCCCGGTTCCCATATCAAGTACCGTTGCAACAGCGCGGTTTTGCACCAGATCAATGGCCGTTTCCACCAGCAACTCGGTATCAGGACGCGGTATCAGCACTGAAGGGGTCGTCTTGAACACCAGCCCCATAAACTCACGCTGACCTAGAATATATGCCATCGGCTCACCGGCAAGCCGGCGCTTGAACATGGCCTGAATTTTCAGCAGACCATCTGCCGGAATAGCATCGGAATCATGCGCAATCATCCAGGCACGTGACACCTCCAACACATGCCCCACAATCATTCTTGCCTCAAGCAATGGCAGGCCCGAATGAGCGATTACCGAACGAACCGTATCCATTAATACCCGCACGCCATCATTGATCGCCCAGTTGAGCCAGCAATTCGGCCTGGCGCTCGGCAATCAGGGCTCCGGTAAGCTCATCCAGAGACCCATCCATGATCTGCTGCAATTTATACAAAGTTAAATTAATACGGTGATCGGTTACCCGACCCTGAGGATAATTATAGGTACGGATGCGCTCCGAACGATCTCCGGTGCCGACCAGACTCTTGCGCTCGGCCGCTTCCTTGGCCTGCTGCTCCTGACGCTGGATGTCATTAATCCTGGCCGCCAACACACTTAGCGCCCGAGCCTTGTTCTTGTGTTGTGAACGGTCATCCTGGCACTCGGCCACAATACCGGTTGGAATATGAGTGACCCGCACTGCAGAGTCGGTCTTGTTAATATGCTGACCACCAGCACCACTGGCCCGAAAAGTATCAATACGCAAATCAGCCGGATTCAATGCCACTTCGGCCAACTCATCCGCCTCGGGAAGAATGGCCACCGTACAAGCAGAGGTATGCACCCTACCCTGAGACTCGGTTTCAGGAACACGCTGCACACGATGCGCACCCGACTCATATTTCAGGCGCCCGTAAACCCCATCTCCATCGATGCGGGCAATAATCTCTCGATAACCGCCCATCTCTGAGGGGTTCTCGGACATAACTTCTACTTTCCAGCCCTGTTCCTCGGCATAACGACTGTACATCCGGAACAAGTCCCCAGTAAAAATAGCGCTTTCATCACCACCGGTACCTGCCCTAATTTCAAGAAATACACCTCGGCCATCATCCGGATCTTTGGGCAAGAGCTCCAGCTGCAGCGCATCCTCAAGCTCTGCTATCCTGTCTTTTGCCGCCTTCATTTCCTCTTCGCCCATCTCTTTCAATTCCGGGTCGGACATCATTTCCATGGCGGTTGCCAGATCAGCCTCGGTAGACTCATAACTTTTAAACAACTCGACAACCGGATCAATCTCGGCACGCTCACGGGACAGCTTACGGAACCGGTCCATATCACTAGCGATTTCCGGCTCAGCCAACAAGGCATCTACTTCTATTAAACGTTGGGATAGCTGTTCCAGACGGGAACGCATGGACTGTTTCATAAATAACTCGAAATGGGAAAGAAAAGAAAAATGGACGGAACATTAGCGCAATAGCAATGAATGCCACAGCGCTAATGTTCGTTTTTCTGATAGGGAAATAATTTGGGCAAACAGCCGATCAGCTGTTCACGCTCGGCACCCTGTGAACGATTCAGGGCCACCATAGGTGCATGAAGAAATTTTTGTGTAAGACTGCGAGCAAACTGCTCCAGGACAGCTTCTGGGTCATCACCTTTAGCCAGCATTTTACGGGCACGCTCAAGCTCTGAAGCACTAATTTGATTAGCCCCTTCGTTAAGGTCACGAATAACCGGCACAACGGCACGGGATTGCATCCAGTGCATGAAGTTTTGCACACGACCTTCAATAATGGCTTCTGCCTGTACCACTGCGGCCTGGCGGGAGTCATTGCCTTGCTGCACATAACGGCCAAGATCGTCTACGGTATAGAGATAGATATCATTAAGTTGCCCCACTTCGGATTCGATATCCCGGGGAACGGCAAGATCTACCATGACCATAGGCTGATGACGGCGGGCTTTTGATGCTTTTTGCACCATACCAAGACCCAATATGGGCAGGGAACTGGCCGTACAGGAAACCACGATATCAAATTCAGCGAGGCGATTAGGCAAATCAGACAGCTTCATGGTGCTGCCATCGAACTTACAGGCCAGGCTTTCTGCCCGTTCCAGAGTACGGTTGGCCACCACCATTGATTTTGGGTTTTGTGCCGCGAAGTGGGCAGAGCAAAGCTCTATCATCTCACCAGCACCAATAAACAAGACCTTGGTATTGGAAATATTGCCAAAGACCCGCTGTGCAAGACGGACTGCCGCAGCCGCCATAGAAACGGACTCAGCACCAATTGCGGTTTGGGTACGTACTTCTTTGGCTACCGAAAAAGTTTTCTGGAACAATTGGTTAAGCAAGGTACCCATTGCACCCGCATCGCTGGCGGCACGCACAGCGGTTTTCATTTGCCCCAGGATTTGGGTTTCACCCAATACCATGGAATCTAGCCCGCTGGCCACACGGAACGCATGACGAACTGCCTGATCTTTATTGTATTGATACAAGTGCGGTTTCAGGATACCCGCTTCAAGGGTATTAAAATCTGCCAGCCAACGAGGCACATGCTCGGCAATTTCAGGCGAGGCAGCACAATAGATTTCCGTGCGATTACAGGTAGAAAGTATAGTGGCTTCTTTCAATGAACCACCAAAAGCCGAACGCAGGCCGTCAAGTGCCGGGCGAATAAGCTCACCAGACATAGACACGCGTTCACGCACCGATACCGGTGCGGAATGATGATTCAGGCCAAATGTAAGGACATCAAGTGACATATGTATATAAGTCAATTAAGAAAGAATTATGTCTATTATAATGCCGAGCCAGGTATTTTGTTATACCCGCATGATTTTTGACAACTTTTTAAGCACTATCGCACGAGTCCTTGATAAAAATCATTATGGAAACACCCTTTTGTATGATTCGAGCATAATTAAGGTCAAATTTCACAAACCGACCATACAACATGCTAAAAAAACCAAAATGAGGCACTTCCACAACAAAATCGCTTTGAATTTCATTTTTTAGTTGTTTTTTTATCATGTGGCTTTACAAGAATCAAAAAGATGGTGTAATATTTAAATCTTTCACGGCCAGGTAGCTCAGTCGGTAGAGCAGAGGATTGAAAATCCTTGTGTCGGCAGTTCGATTCTGCCCCAGGCCACCATAGATTCAAACAAAAAGCCCATTCTTCGGAATGGGCTTTTTGTTTTTCTGACTAGATTTCTCTGATTCAATACAAGCATTTTTGATAAGTAGCACTCAATGCCTTAACAACAATACGAGCAGAAATCCAAAATCAAATAAACTGGATTTCTTGACTCAATGATTTAATCTCCACTACAAATTCACATCTGAATATCCGGGTGTTCTCATATAACACCATCTACTGACAGCCCCGCAAGAGCATAGTGCACCTGGCCCTGTTGTTGAGCCAAGGCATAACCATTTGGCCAACAGGCCCCATCAATCAAAAACGTCGTAAAGAATGTCAGCAACAACGGCTGTAGCCAGAGAGATCAGGACCAAATCCGTACCTGCGATATGCCATTCATAACCGGAATGCCTTGGCAAGCGTTCCAAGAGCGAGCGAGGCACCCTTTTCCTGGCAATCCCGGGAGGCAAAGGCTTGCCCCGTACCAGGTTCTTGCGTATGCCGGGTGGCAACCTAGAATACCCCCTTAGCCCATAATCATGCGCATAATTGCGCGCTAAAGCAGCCGTAATTCCTGCATGCACATGATTACCGTAAGAATGGTCGCCCCGCATACGCCCACGACGATCATCGAAATAGTCATAATGGCGCCCGCGGTCATCATAACGGTGACCAATGTTGTCATCGCGCTTGGAGCCCATTCCGTGACCAGTACCCGGCCGCTTGGCCTGATTGCCGGACATGCCCGGTCCCGCTTTTCCACCATTTCCTCTATTGCCATTGATATCCGGCCCACCCTTGCCCCTATTGCCGGGATTACTGGCGCCATTGCCTGGACCCTTGCCCTCGGGCGGGGCTGCCTGGGCAGTAAAAGCTAACGAAGAAACAACCATCAAAGATACAGCCAAAACAAAACCTGGTTTCATTATCACATTCCTTATATCCACAGGATATGGTCGATCATACTATCAACTTAATTTCAAAACGAATACAGCCTGTATCAATTTTCGTGAGCTCTGATTGGTTCAACAAAATTTATCCAAGATTAAAATCACTTGATCCAAATCAGCTTCATGATCTTAGAAAAAACTTGTCTCAAGAATAAGCGTTTATCATGTTGATCTGTTTTTTTACTCTTCCCGTTAACCCTAATATTTTTTAAATAATACTACCGCATGTTTGACGCAGAACTTATTGCACAGCTGGCTCTCGAATTGAACCAGGCAAAGAACAACCGGACCCAAATAGAACAATTCACAAAACGCTTCCCCGGCATGACGATTGAAGACGGCTATAAAATTGGCCGGGCCTGGGTTGCTCTGCAACGGCAGAAAGGTCGCTCTGTTATTGGACATAAAATCGGCCTCACCTCGCGTGCCATGCAAATTGCCATGCAAATTTCAGAGCCCGACTTTGGCACACTGTTGGATGACATGCTGTATACCTGCACACCAAGCCAAACGCTGGACATCCCCCATTCCCGTTTCATTACTCCCAAGGTTGAAGTCGAGCTGGCTTTTATTTTGAAATCCCCCTTGCAAGGCAGCAACTTAAGTATTGCGCAAGTACTGGAAGCCACTGAATACATAACCCCTGCCATTGAAATTATCGACTTCAGGATTAGCCCGTTGGACCCGTCTACCGGCTCCACCAGCAAGGTTTTCGACACTATCAGCGACAACGCCGCCAATGCAGGCATTATTCTTGGCGCAGAAAAAATCGCCCCGGAAAAACTTGACCTGCCCTGGTGCGGCGCCATTCTAAGCCAGAATGGGGTTGTTGAAGAAACCGGACTGGCTGCCGGCGTACAGGGCCATCCGGCTATTGGAGTTTCCTGGCTCGCAAGCAAGCTAGCACCTTGGGGGGAAGCCTTGCTGCCCGGACAAATTGTGCTGGCCGGTTCATTTACCCGTCCTGTTGCAGCCAACCCTGGCGACCTATTCTATGCCGACTATGGTTCGTTAGGCACATTGTCATTTCGTTTTGTCTAAGGATGCCTCATGCAAATTCCAACTAATACCTTCAAGCAAGCCTTGCGTAAGGGAAAACCGCAAATCGGCCTTTGGCTTGGCCTGGCCGACCCCTATGCAGCCGAAGCCCTGGCGGGCACCGGGTTCGATTGGCTCCTGATTGATGGAGAACACGCCCCCAACGACCTGCGTCAAACCTTGGCCCAGCTGCAGGCTGTTGCCCCCTACCCCGTTCACCCCGTTGCCCGTCCTGTTTCTGGAGATACCGCTTTAATCAAACAGTTACTCGATATTGGCGCACAAACACTACTCATACCCATGGTGGAAACCGCAGAGCAGGCAAAACAAATTGTGCAAGCCACCCACTATCCTCCGGCAGGTATCCGTGGTGTTGGAAGCTCTCTGGCTCGCGCATCACGCTGGAATCAGATTAATAACTACCTTCACGAAGCCGATGAACAAATCTGTGTATTGGTGCAGGTAGAAACCAAGAAAGGCTTGGAAAACCTTCAATCCATTACCGAGGTGGAAGGTGTTGATGGCATCTTCTTTGGTCCCGTTGACCTTTCTGCTTCTTTGGGATATTTAGGTAGTCCGTCACATCCGGTCGTGCATGAAGCCATCTGCAATGCCATTCAGGCAGTCACCAAGACAGGCAAAGCAGCCGGTATTCTAACCACCAACCAGAACCTGGCACGGGAATACCTTGAACTGGGTGCTCTATTTGTGGCGGTAGGCGTAGACACAAGCTTGTTGGTTAATGCGGCAACTGAACTGGCCAACTCTTTTAAACCAGATAACTTGAGCAACGAACCCTCCAACAGGCAACAGGGATATTAATTTTTTAATAGTTATCTCATTTACATAACCGCCTTCAAAACCAGACAGCACGCCAGCACAAATAAAACCGTCTGCCGTTTTGAAGGACTGCCCTCCTAAGCTTTTCCTTTTGAAACTCAGCACTTCAGCCCTGAAACAAGGAAAGCATTAAAACTCCGCCTATCAAAGCAATAGCAATACGATTTACTTTAGTTGTTTCGATTTAATTTTAAAATCCCACATAAAGTAACCATAAGTCATATATGTATAAATTTGACATACTTAAATATATTTTTTAATATTTGCACACATTGTTTAATAAAACCAAGGGGTTTTTGTGCGAATTTCAACATTATTAATAACAACCATTGCTTCTACCGCCCTTCTGGCTGGATGCGCAACCGAATCACATCGAACACTGGCAATAGAAAAGGTCGCTTCTGCCAGCACGAATTACACGGGCCCACGATCAGCCCTTTCAATAGGCAAGTTCGCCAATCGCTCCGCTTACCAGCAAGGCATTTTCTCTGATGGCGTAGATCGCCTTGGAAATCAGGCAAAAACTATCCTCATCACCCATTTGCAACAAACAGGTCGCTTCAACGTTCTTGACCGTGCCAATATGGATGAAATCAAAACCGAGGCAAATATTAAAGGCCAAAAACAAAACTTGAAAGGCGCAACCTATGTTGTAACAGGTGACGTCACTGAATTTGGCCGTAAAACCACTGGTGACCGCCAACTATTTGGCATTTTGGGCAGGGGTAAAGAACAGGTTGCCTATGCAAAAGTAAACCTTAATGTTGTAAATGTCCAAACCTCTGAGGTTGTCTACTCATCCATGGGTGCCGGAGAGTTCAGCCTGTCCAACAGGGAAGTTGTTGGATTTGGTGGTACGTCCGGTTATGATTCAACCTTAAACGGTAAAGTCCTGGAGCTTGCCATACGCGATGCTGTGAATAACCTAGTCGCAGGCATAGAAAATGGCGCATGGCGCCCAGCCAACTGATAAAAGGCCAGACATGTCAATCAAACGCAATTCATTACTGGCCCTGACCTTACTCCTTACAGGTTGTGCTGCCCCCAAAACCGCTTACTACTGGGGCAATTACGAGCCAACGGTATATCAATATTTCGAACAAAGCTCATCTCCCGATGAGCAGGTGGCAACACTTGAAAAAGAGATAGCCAAGGCAAAAGAAAAAAACCAAAGCATCCCACCAGGAATGCATGCCCAATTGGGCATGCTTTATATGCAAACCGGCAAAGAGTCAGACGCTATTTCACAATTTCAACAGGAAAAAAACCTGTTCCCCGAGTCTGCACATTTTTTAGACTTTGTCATGAAGCTCAGGTCTGGCCAAAAACAGTCCAATAGCATGACACAAGTCGCTGACGCAACCCCTGCGCAATCCAGCACTCAACAAACAGCCATTAAATGAGAAATTCCATGGGATTCATTGCAAAAGCCATCGGCTCGATCGTTTTAGCGTCTGTCGCAACCGGATGCGCCGTCCAACAACAACCCTACGACTATACCGCTTTCAAAGAAAGTAACCCGCGGTCTATCCTTGTGCTGCCCCCAGCCAACGCCAGCCCTGATGTACTGGCGTCTGACAGTGTTTTTTCCCAGGTTACCAGGCCATTGGCCGAATCGGGATATTACGTCTTTCCAGTTGCCGTTGTCAGCGAGACATTTAAAGCAAACGGGATTACCGATCCGGATGAGACTCATCATGTTAACCTGAGCAAAATCAATGAAATATTTGGCCCGGATGCCGTTTTATATTTGACGGTAACAGATTATGGTACTTCGTATCAGGTAGTACAAAGTGACAGTCGCGTTACGATTCAAGCAAAACTAATTGATGCCAAAACCGGCAAAAACCTTTGGGAAGGAAGTGCCACAGCTTCCAGTACAGAGCAATCCAGTTCTAGTGCACACCCACTGGTTCTCTTGTTACAGGTTGCCCTTGAGCAAATCATCAACACCACCACCAATAAAAGTCATTCCATCGCCCAGCTAAGCAACCATCGCCTGCTGCATGCCAGCAAACCAAATGGCATTCTGTACGGCCCAAGATCAACACTATATTGGAAAAAATAACCATACCAACAATTGCAGGATCCTTGAAACCGGATTCTGCAATTTTCTTTATTCAACCAAGGGGGCAGTGGCGGTGCAATGTTTGCACTTGGAACACTGCCCCTCAAAAAATCAATAAATAGCCGGCACAATCATTTCGGCTGGCGTCGGGTTGCGAATATAGTCCGGGTGATGCTCACGCGCAGGCAACTCAATCGGTTCACGATGCACTTCGCTATAAGGTATCTGCGACAGCAAGTGGGAGATGCAATTGAGGCGGGCACGTTTCTTGTCTACACCTTCAACAATCCACCATCGTGCCTCGGGGATGTGGGTCCGCTCCATCATTTCTTCCTTGGCCTTGGTATAAGCCTCCCAGCGACGACGTGATTCAAGATCCATCGGCGACAGTTTCCACTGCTTCAGAGGGTCATGCATGCGCATCAGAAAGCGTCGGTATTGCTCATCATCACTAATCGAGAACCAATATTTAATAAGTACAATACCGCTACGGACCAGCATTTTCTCAAACTCGGTCACGTCACGGAAGAACTGCTCCAGCTCTTCATCGGTACAGAAACCCATAACACGCTCAACACCTGCCCGGTTGTACCAGCTACGGTCAAACAAGACAATTTCACCACCGGCAGGAAGATGGGAAACATAACGCTGGAAATACCACTGGGTCTGCTCACGATCACTGGGTGCAGGCAAGGCCGCAACCCGACAGACACGGGGATTAAGCCTTTGCGTAATGCGTTTGATGGCACCTCCTTTCCCTGCTGCGTCGCGCCCTTCAAAAATAACCACTACCTTCAGTTTTTGCGCGACAACCCAATCCTGCAGCTTGATAAGCTCTCCCTGCAAACGTAGCAGCTCCCGAAAATACAATCTCCGATCCATGCCATCGCCTTCGGGCTTTTCAAGCAGGATATCTTCCAGCCGATCGTCATCCATTTCCATTTCAAGCTCTTCATCAAAGCTGTCTACCATGTCAGCATAAAGACGCCGGGCATGCTCAGATAAATTTTCCTTCATGTGAAAAACTCCTTAAATAATGAATGAAATCTATAACTTTTATATGACGCGTCAATGACTGGGAAATCAGAAACGCAGCAAAATGAACGCCGCTCACCAGGAAAACTCGGGGCGCGGCCTATTGACCCATTCTACCTGTTACAGAATTTAATGAAAGAGGCCTGCAACCAAGTGCCTGTGCCCCGACGATACGCATAACAAAAACGCCTGCCTTATTTACACCGATACAAGACATATAAAGATAAGCAATGTTTCAAAACCGAAGGGATAACGATGGTTTTGGCCAGGCAATGCTGAAACGACACAAAATAACAAAATAAAAATCGTTCTCATTTACAAATAAAGGATTTTCAGGGAAAATGACTTCACTTATTTTTTATTACTGCCGGGAACATGCACCGCTTTGGTCATGGCGTTTTAGGCCACGCATACTTACCGCCCACAATACACAACAAAGGAAATCCGAATGAAGTCCCAGTTACACAAAACAAAATGGCTTACCCTGCTGCAAGCCGCAATGGCCATCACTTTTGCAACCGTTGCCGGACAAAGCATGGCACAGGATGCACAAATGAAAATACAACACGCCAAAGGTGAAGCCACGATTAAGGCGCAACCCGCCAAAACAGCCGTTTTTGATTTGCCAACCCTGGATAACATGAAAGTACTGGGTATTCAGGCTAGTGCAGTGGCAAACTCACGTTTCCCTGACTTTCTCGCTGAATACAACACGGACAGCATCCCCAGAGTGGGCACCCTGTTTGAACCCGATCATGCTGCGCTTGGCAAAGTTGCTCCGGATTTGATTTTTGTCGGTGGCCGCTCCAGCGACAAATTTGACGATGTGCTTAAAATTGCCCCAACACTGGACATGAGTGTTGACACGAAGGCACCACTGGAAAGCATCGAGCGCAATGTAAACACCTTGGGCAAGCTCTTCGGTAAAGAAGCAGAGGCAACTGCCGCCCTGCAAAAACTGAATGCCTCTGTTGATGCCTTGAAAACCAAATCAGCCAAGGCTGGCAATGCCATGCTGATTCTGTCAATTGGTGACAAAGCCAGCGCTTTTGGTCCCGGTTCACGCTTTGGCATGATTTATGACGTGTTTGGCTTTACCCCCAATGCCGCAGTAAAAGACCTTTCCACTGCAGACCGCCACCCTTTCAAACTGGAAGATATTGCCAAAGCCGATCCTGACTGGCTGTTTGTAATTGATCGCCATGCGGCAACCGGTAGCAATACGGACAAGCCTTCCAGCAAGGAAGTACTTGAAAAATCCATCATTGGACAAACCCGTGCCGCCAAAAACAATCAGATCGTTTATGTTGACCCGTACAACTGGTACATCCTGGGTAGCGCAGGCCTGACAGCCATACAACAGAATATTGAACAGATTTCTGCCGCACTGGATGCAAAAAAATAACCCCCGGTTATAAACAGGAAATTGCCCCCTCAAACCTTATGCAATAAAGGTTTTACGGGGGCAGTTTCATTGAAGCGGCCGACCTGTTGCGGACATCTGCAAAGGCACTTTCACTCATCAAACCAACAGCCTAAGCGGCTTATAAAACCCGCATCAAAAAGGCTTCCCCATCTTCACTTCCCGTATACAAAAACACACAGCTATAACTGGCTTGCGTTACGACGGGCCAGCCTTCGCAGGCAAGCCCTAACTAATTGAAAAAATAACTATTTAAAAAATCCAGATTGCTATTGGTTTCCTGTTTGAATTCCTTTAAGCAAAAACCAAATAGCTCACATTTTTTGACTCATCATGAAATATGTTGCAACAATAAATGTTATGTTATAACATTTCGTTGTTTTATTTGAAAATAGCAGTCATTCTTATCCCGATATCATGTTGCCTTTCCGTCCCCTCGCGCCTTTGTGTGCCCTTGCCCTGCTTACCCAAACCACACTTGCCCAAACCATTAACGACGAAGACCATCAAGCGGTCATGCTCGAACCAATCGTCATCAGTGCCAGCAGCACTGCGCATCATCGGCGCCATGCGCCCGCTTCAGTTTCCGTCATAACGGCTGATGATTTGAAAGATCGTCCTGTCAGCAATCTTGCCGATGCCCTGCGAGATGTCCCTGGCGTCTTTCTCACCGGGGTTGGCCAGAACCGCAAAGGGATCAGCTTTCGGGGCATGGACAGCAAATATTCCCTGGTACTCATCAATGGTCGTCGCATTACGCCTTCCATTAACGCCATCGCCCACTCCAACCTGGAGCTGAACTGGGTATCTGCCGGCCAAATTGACCGCATCGAAGTCATTCGTGGACCCATGTCATCCCTGTACGGTTCGGAAGCACTGGGCGGAACCATCAATATCATCACCAAAGACGCTCAGGACGTATGGTCTGGCGAGGTATCGTCTCATTTCAGCAATGGGATTTCCGATCTGGCCGGTAACAGCTATATATTCAGCGCCTCCGTCAATGGACCACTCATCAAGGACAAGCTGTTTATCAATGCGTACGGCGAAAAAAAATACCAAGGGGAGGTTCTTATGCCATCCACAGGGACTGGACTTCGTCCCTCTTATCTGGAGGGACTGCAATCCCATCAAGTCGGTGTGGGCATGAAATGGATCATGATGCCTGGCCACGAGCTAACGCTGGATCATGCAAACGGCCAGGAACACAACACCCGCCACGCCATTGCCACCCAAACCCTTCGTGTGCCAGGACAACGGCCCCTGCAAACGCAATACCAGTACGAGTCCACCGACGATATACGGCGCAGGCAAACCTCGCTGGGCTATCAGGGAGAATGGAGCTGGGGAAAAATGCAGGGCAATCTTTACCATTCTACCCTTGAACGCAATAACACCCGTAGCGACACGACGCGTGAAGACATACAGAAGCTGTCAGAAACCATTGCCGACCTGCGGGCGAACATCCCGTTGGGGCAAAGTCATTTGCTAACCACCGGTGCAGAATGGCGCCAGGAAAAACTCAAGGATGACGGCTTCATTGGTACGGGACAAAACACCCTGAAACATACCGCTCTTTTTTTACAGGATGAAATCACCCTTACGCCAGACTGGTCTGTCACCATCGGTGACCGGCTAGACCACCATGAGAAATTCGGCACCCATCACAGCCCGCGCCTATACTCGGTTTATAACCTCAGTGAGCAATTTACGCTTAAAGGAGGTATTGGCCGGGGCTTTAAAGCGCCTACCCTGAAACAGCTCTCACCCGACTATACCGGTACCGGAAGGGGTGGTTTTTTTACGGTCTATGGCAACCCTGACTTACGCCCCGAAACCAGTACAAACATAGAATTTTCGGCCATTTATGAAACCGACAGCCTGTTTCTTGAGGGCACAATCTATCACAACAAAATGAAAAACAAGATTGCTTATACCTGCATTGATTACTGTGACCAGCGTGGCCTGGAAACCGGCACTTACCATAATATAGAACAGGCCCGCTACAATGGCGCCGAACTGGGTGCCAGTTACGCAATGACAGATGATTTAAGATTGAAGATTAGTTATAACTACCTGAATGCGCGTGACCATGAAGACAGACACCTTACATTTACACCGCGACATTCTGGATCTGCCAGCCTGACTTGGACACCTTCCGAAAAGCTGACACTGGGCGCCCACATGCAATACATTGGCAGCCAATACATGGAATCAGACAGCCACAATAAACAAAGCGCATCGCAGGTTTATTCCCTGCATGCAGGTTATCAACTGAACAAACACCTGCGCGTTTCCGCTGGCATTGAAAACCTGACCAATGAGCAGTTTATTGATGAAGACACCGTCAATACCTATGCCGAACCCGGCCGCCGACTAACCTTTGGTTTAACCCTGTCTTTCTAATGAAAACACTCACACCCAAGTATTTAATGCTGGCCGCATGGGCAATCCTTATCCTGTTTTTTGCCACGCAGGCCAACGCACAGCCATCCAATCAAATCCTGATCATCACCACGAAATTCAATCACCCTGCCCAATACCAGGCAATGAAACCGTTTGCCCATCAGGAAAAACTGGAACTGTCATTTATCTATGCCGACTCTTCCGCACCGCAACAGTTGGTACAAGCCATTGACCAGGCCAGTTTTGTGCTCATAGACAGTCCCCGGCAACCTGACTGGGAAATCATCCGGAAAAATGCCTTACCCTACCTTGAAGCGGGCACAACCCCCTGGCTTCAGGCCAGTGGACCCATTAAAAAATATGCCGGCATTTCACCTGCCAATGCCGAAACCATACGGCAGTATTACGAAAATGGCACACAAACAAACTGGTCATCTTTATTCCGCTACCTGCACGCCTTCCTGCACCATGGAGACACTAGCCAAATACCTCCCCCGGTCATTTTTGGCAATACCGGCTTTTATCATCCGAAAGATGGCCGCCTGTTTAATACGCTGCAAGATTATGAACAGCACGAAAACCGCGACGGGCATTTCAGCAACACCAGTATCGGTTTCATGCTAAGCAAAGGCACATTCAGCGCACAGCAAACCGCCGTTATCAATTATATGGTGCAGTCCGCAGAACAAATGGGCATTCGACCCCTGGTTTTCTGGATGGAAAACCTGTCCAGCGAACAAAAACTGGCATTCCTGCAAGACCTGCCCATTCAGGCCCTGGTAAATATGACTCATATACAGGGCGCAGACAACACCCGTCTGTTTGAACGTCTTGGCATCCCCGTCATCCAAACCTTCAGCTACCGAGAAACCCAACCGGGCAAAGGATGGAAACAGGCAGATTCGGGCATCAACTTGAATCAGGTAGCCGTTTTTCTTGCCTTGCCCGAAACCTGGGGTCTAATTGAGCCTACGGTAATCAGTGAAAAACGTCGGGACGACATCGTGCCACTGACAGGGCAAATTGACCTGTTACTAAGGCGTTTGCGCAAACTGGCCGCCCTGCAGAAGTTGCCCAATGAAGATAAAAAAATTGCCCTGATGGTCTGGAACCACCCGGATAACGACAAAAGCATTTCGGCGTCAGGCATGAATATTCCCAAAAGCCTGGCAACCCTGATTCCGACCCTGCAACAGGCCGGCTACCGGTTTGATGCCATTGATGAACAAAGCCTTATCACACAACTGCAGCAATTACTGAAGGCACAACACCAGGCCGATTTACGGCCCGAACTGCTTAAAGCCGGGCTGGCCGACACCCTTTCGGTTGGTTTTTATTATCACTGGCTAAGCAGCCTGCCCAAAGAAACCGCACAAAAAATACGGGCCGAAGCAGGCAACCCCTATGAATCTGCCGATGTTTTCGAGATTGACGGCAAACCGGTATTCATTATTCCGCGCCTGCTTCTGGGCAACCTTAACATTCTGCCACAACCCCGTCGAGGCAGCGGATCGGCCAATGACCAGCACCACAAGCACCTGGCTCCCTCGCATCAGTACCTGGCCAGCTACCTGTATTTATCCCGGGAATACCAGGCCGATGCCCTGATTCATTTTGGTACGCATGGTACACAGGAATGGCTGCCCGGCAAAGATCGTGGCCTGTCAGCCGATGATTTCCCGCATCTGGTACTACATGACCTGCCCGTCTTCTATCCGTATATCCAGGACAATATTGGTGAAGCCATGCAGGCAAAACGGCGCGGCAGGGCAACCGTCATCAGCCATCACACCCCCTCATTTTCTGCTTCGGGCTTGCATGATGAACTGAAACACCTGCACGACTTGATGCACGAATATGAGCAGCTTGAAGAAGGCCCCATCCGTGACAATACCAGCCAAGCCATTACGGCAGCCGTCATCAAACAGAATCTGGACAAAGACCTTGGCCTGACTGAAGCAAGCATCAACGCGGACTTCGGGCAATTCTTCAGCCTGCTGCATCATCATTTGCACCAGTTGGCCACCCGCTCGGTACCATTGGGCTTGCATATCTTCGGACAAAACCCCGAAGAAGACACCCTAACGCTAACGGTCCTGCAACAATTGGGCAAACCCTGGTTTGACGGGTTAAACCTTGACCATGCCGAAACCATGGCACAAGATAACGAAAAAATCCGCCAATCACCCGCTTATCAATTACTCTACGAGTATTTGTTCAAGCCTGCATCAAAACAGCAACGGCTACAGGCATTAGCCCTAGCGGAACAGGAAAAAATCCGCCCATTATTGGAGCTGGCCCGCACCTATGCCCAAAACCTGCTGTCCGACAATGAAACCGCTGCACTGATAAAAGGCCTGAACGGAAGATTTACCAGCCCCGGCACGGGCGGGGACTCCATCAGAAACCCCGACATTACCAGCGGTAAAAACCTGTATGCCTTTGATGCCGCCAAAATTCCGTCCAACTCAGCCTGGGAAGCCGCTGAAGCCGCAATGGACAAACTGCTGGCCTTGTATCGCCAGCAGAACGAAGGAAAAACGCCCACAAAAATGGCATTCAGCCTGTGGTCCTCCGATGCCATCCGAACTCTGGGCGGAACCGAGGCGCAGGTAGTTAACGCCCTGGGCCTGCAACCGGTCTGGCACGCCAACGGTACGCTCAGTCATTTCGACATTATTCCCTCTGCACAATTGAAACGCCCCCGGATTGATGCGGTGATCCAGGTTACCGGCACCTATCGCGACCAGTTTGACAGCTTCATCCGCAAACTGTCGGAAGCCATTGAAAAACTGGCCAACCTTGACGAACCCGAAAACCCGGTACATCGCAACACTCTGGAGGTTTATCGGCAATTAATGCAACAGGGCATGCCCGAACAGGAGGCCATGATTTATGCCAGCAGCCGTATTTTTGGCAATGAACCAGGACAATATGGTACCGGCCTGACCCATCGGGTCATGCAAAACAGCAGCTGGGAAAGTGATACCGAACTGGCCGAACAGTTCCTGGATACCCAGGGCCATATTTTCAGTCATCGGCTTTGGGGTCAAAAAGCCGGCAGCCAGCAACCCGTATTTGCCCTGCAACTGGCCAACGCCCAGGCTGCCGTACTTTCCCGCTCTTCCAATCTGCATGGCATGCTTTCCACCGATCACACTTTTGAATTTTTGGGGGGATTATCTGCCGCCATACGCAGCATCAATAAAAAAAGCCCTACCCTGCTGGTCAGTGACCAGCGGGGCAAAAACGCCGTTGCCCAAAGCAGTGCTTCATTCATCGCCGAAGAAATACGTACCCGCTATGCCAACCGGCACTGGATCAAGCATATGCAACAGGAAAACTATGCCGGCACACTGGAAATTGAAAAAACCATCAACAATATGTGGGGGTGGCAGGTCATGGACCCGCAAAGCATCCGCGAAGACCAGTGGCAGCATATGCATGATGTCTATGTGCAGGATTCGCTGGATATGAACATGAACCAGTGGTTTGAACAGCACAACCCGAATGCACAGGCCCAGTTGATTGAACGTATGGCAGAAGCCATTCGGAAAAATTACTGGAAGGCCGATGCACAAACCCGGGAATCATTAAAACAGCGTTGGGAACAACTGCATGAAAATCATGAGTTAAGCCAAAACCCCATTACAGCTGAATTCATCAAGACCCAGCTGGCAGGTTATGGCATGGCGGCAGCTTCCGGTGCCACGGCAGAGGCACCTGCGACAGCGCAAGAAAACCCCGATACAGGCCTGGCTGGCAACCAGCAGATCATTAGCGGCAAGGTCATGAAAGAAGTGGAACCAACCCCAGCCGATGAAAACGACATGATTTTTGCCATAGGGCTGTCAAGCATTTTGGTCTGCCTGCTTGCCGGCTGCCTGTTGCAGCACAGGCGCAACCGAAGGGCAGGACTTATGAACCAGGCATTAAGAGACAAACAAAACCAATAAAATTATATTTAAACTTCAACATTTAATCCTAAAACTTTTACTAAAATCTGAAAATGACATCTTTTGAACACTGGCTTTATCAGCTTTCCCATTTGTTTTTCATGCCGGTCATGTTCCTGATCCTGCTGGCGCTTATCTACGCTTTTATCAGCCTGGGCAGCCTGCTTACAGAAGCATGGCAAAGAAAAAGCAATAAGTATCAATCCGTTTTGCTAGGGCATTTCCAGCAACATGGCGGCAAACCCGATGATCTTGAACTGTGGATCATGAAACGACTGGAATGGCTGCGCATTACTTCACGCAACACACCCATGCTAGGTCTTATTGCCACCATGATTCCGATGGGGCCTGCCCTGCTGGCCCTTACCCGGCAAGATACGCAAGCCGTGGGGGAAAACATGATTGTCGCTTTCTCTTCGGTGATTATTGCACTGATTGGATCCAGCCTGGCCTATTTGGTGCTTACCATCCGTAAGCGCTGGCTGCTTGAAGAGCTACGTCAAATTGAAGAAAAACAGGAAGCACAGGTATGAGATTTCTCAATGAGGAAGAAGATGATCCGCTCTTGTCAGTCGTCAACTTGATTGACGTATTTCTGGTGGTAATTGGTGTCCTGATGATCGTCATCGTACAAAATCCGCTTAACCCGTATGCCAAGGAAGACGTCATCGTGATTGAATCACCGGGCACCGAACAGATGACAATGACCATCAAGCAGGGCAAGGAAATGACCCGTTATGAATCCAGCGATGAGATTGGTGAAGGCGAAGGCGCCAAGGCCGGCGTAACCTACCGCCTGAAAGACGGCCGTATGATTTATATTCCGGAGTAAATAAATCAGGCGGCATTACCAGGCAAATCCATCTCAGCAAAGGGATTGCAAGCAAGCCGATACGAACTGACTATACCAGTTAACGTAAAAGCATAACCATCATCCGGCATCATCACAGCCAATCACGACAGGGATTGAGCTGTGATGATTCATCAACGACGGTTTTAGCCGGCTTATTTCACGTATTTACGGAACTCGGGCTTGCGTTTTTCACGGAAAGCATTACCGCCCTCTTTGGACTCATCAGTGTCGTAATACATTTTCAGCGCATGCATTGACAGTGAAGACATGGCACGAAGCATTTCGCTATCAACGTTGAATGAACGTTTTGCCAAGGCAATGGCGGTTGGGCTTTTCTCATTGATTTCATCACACCATTTCTGTACTTCTTCATCCAGCTTGTCGTGTGGTACCACCGCGTTTACCAGTCCCATTGCCAAGGCTTCCTGGGCAGTATAGCGGCGGCACATATACCAGATTTCACGTGCCCTTTTCTCACCAACCACACGGGCCAGGTAAGCAGTCCCAAAACCCGGGTCAACCGAACCCACTTTAGGCCCCACCTGACCCAACTGGGCCTTATCGGAGGCAATTGCCAAATCACATACAGTAACCAGGACATTGCCACCGCCAATGGCAAAACCGTTGACGCGGGCAATCACGGGTTTGTTGATATCGCGGATCACGCTTTGCAACTCTTCCACAGGCAAACCAATCACGCCACGGCCACCGTAATCACCATCTTTGCCGGACTGGTCACCACCGGTACAAAATGCCTTGTCTCCGGCCCCCGTCAGAACAACCACGCCCACACTTTTATCTACTTCAGCACGTTTAAAAGCGTCAATCAATTCTTCGCAGGTTTGTGCGTCGAAAGCGTTATAAACCTCGGGACGGTTAATGGTAATGCGTGCCGTGGCATTGTTCACTTCGTACAGAATTTTTTCGTATGTCATGATGAATCTCTTTTCCTGAATAATTTGTTTTAACTTGAACCGAATAGGATATTGAAAATTAACCAACCATGGTCAAGCCACCAGATACACTGATCACCTGCCCGGTAATGAAAGAGGCCTCATCGCTAGCCAGGAAAGCCACGGCACCCGCCAGGTCTTCAGGCTGGCCAAGACGGCCGAAAGGAATGGCACGGGTCAGGCCGTTACGAAGTTTTTCGCCATACTCGCCCTCACCGCAAAAATCCCGGAACAGCGGTGTATCGGTAGGTCCCGGGCACACGACGTTAACGTTAATCTGTTTACGGGCCAACTCACGGGCAATCGTTTTTGAAAAGGCAATCAGGCCACCTTTACACATGGCATAAACCGACTCACCGCTGGAACCGACGCGGGCTGCATCGGAGGCAATATTTACCACACGGCCCTTGCCACGCTCTGACATGCCTTTAAGCACGGCATGGTGCATATACAACACGCCAAAGAAATTGATATCAACGATTTTTTGCCACAGTTCCTTATTGGTATCCAGGAAATTGCCGGCACGATCCCACCCGGCGTTATTGACCAACACATCAATCGGACCCAAAGTGCTTTCAATAGTATTGACGCATTCAATCACAGAATCCTGATGGGTCAGGTCAACCAGAAAAGTTTGGGCGAAACCGCCGGCAGCCTTGATTGTTTCTACGGTTTTATCGCCCGCTTCCTGGTTAATGTCAACCACCGCCACTTTGGCACCCGCCTGCCCAAAACGCTGGCAAATGGCACTGCCAATCCCTCCTCCACCACCTGTAACCAAGACAACTTTATCTTTTAATCCAAACATTGTGTTTCTCCACTAAAATGAGCCTATGCTCTTAATGAACCAATTCTTCACATAAACAAGATGACCACTTCCGATCAAGACAAAGAAGCAGCTATATATGAAATCAATAACCGGCTTTTTTTCCGGTTTTTTCAGGCGGCCAATACGCTACATACCAAAGGCACACAGGCACTGGATGAGTTTGGTGTAACCACCCAGCAATGGTCGGTTCTGGGCGCCCTGTCACGACCCAAAGCGGAAAACGGCATGAGCGTGAATGAACTGTCGCGCTACTTGCTGATTACCCGCCAGAACCTGACGGGCCTGCTTAGCCGGCTTGAACGTGATGGTTATATTGTCCGCACGCCAAGTAACGAAGATCGCCGGTCTATCAAAGTTTCCTTAAGTCCCAAAGGAAAAGAACTTTGGAAAAACCTGGCCGAACCCATTCATCAGTTTTATGATCTGGCACTCAAGAATATTTCCTTTGATGACCGCTTGGCACTTATTCATTACATCAACACCTTGCAGCACAACATGTCAAAAATTTAAGCATCAACTTAATTTAAGGCCTGTTTTTAAACGCGCAATAATCATTTTCATGATTTGCGCGGTGCCATCGCCAATTTGCAGGCCAAGCACATCCCTTAAACGCTGTTCATAAGGGTAATCCTTGGCATAACCGCCATGCCCGTGAAACAACAGGCACTGGTAAACAATGTCATAAGACAGCTTGGGCCCCCACCATTTGCACATGGCGGCCTGCGAGGTATGCGGCAAATCATTGTCTTTCAGCCAGAGCGTTTCCAGACACACCAGTCGGGCCGCTTGATAATATGTTTCATATTCGGCCAGCGGAAAACTGACGCCCTGGTTTTCTACGATGGGCTTGCCAAAAGTTTCACGCTCTTTGGCATATTCCCAGGTTTCGTCCAAAGAGGCCCGCGCTACAGCCAGGCACTGCAGCCCGATCAAAGCCCGGCTGTAGTCAAACCCTTGCATGACCTGGGTAAAGCCCTTGCCCTCTTCACCGAGCATATGGCTGGCCGGCACTTTGACCCCGTCAAAAAATATGGAACCCCTGCCCACGCAACGCGTACCCAGATCATCAAAAGCGGTTCGGGTCACACCGGGCAAGTCCATGGGCACCAAAAATGCGCTAATGCCTTTGGCTCCTTTTATTTCGCTATTGGTACGGGCAAAAACCACCGCCACATCAGCCTGGTCAGCCATGGAAATGGATGTTTTTTCACCGGTCAGGATAAAGTAATCCCCCTCTTTGGCTGCCTTCAATTGCAAGGATGCTGCGTCAGAACCGGCAGAGGGCTCGGTCAGCGCAATCGCAATCAGTTTTTCGCCGGCAATAATTTTGGGCAACCATTCCTGCTTGAGTGATTCATTGGCAAAACGGTTCACGATTTGCCCGCACAAGGACACCAGCAGGCTGACATAAGCCATATTGAAATCCGAAGCAGACAGCTGCTCCAGCAGCAGTCCACTGGTTACGCAATCCATGTCCATGCCACCATAGGCCTCGGGCATTTCTACCCCCAACAGGCCCAAATCCCCCATCTGGCGCACTATGTCCAGTTCCAGGCGTCCTGTTTTATCTCGTTTCTGATAGCCGGGTGCCAATACTTCTCGTGCAAACTTGCCTGCATTTTCCACCAATACCCGCTGATCTTCCGTTATTGAAAATTCCATATTGCCTCTTCAATCTGATTATTTATGTAAATATATTTACTTATTTATTTATAATTACATAATCTTTGCCAAAGATCAACAAGATTTGCCAGTCAATCCATAAAAATTGATGAACAAAGGGAAAATACTAGTGTTTTAATTAGCGTCAATAGATAAGAATAATAAAAAATAATATGGAAATATATTTACTTATATTGCTTAAATATGGCTATTAAGCATTTGATTCTTTCATCCACGACACTTACCCACGAGACAGATCATGAAATTTGACACATCCCTGATTGATGCACGAAAAGAAAAAATGATAAAAAACGGCTTCTGGAAAAACCGGACAATCGAACATTTCTTCAGGCTTGCGCTGGAAACACAACCGGACAAAACTGCAGTGGTTGCCTATAAAATCAACGGCAAAAACAGCCCCTCCGTACGTCTTTCATACCGCCAGCTTGATGAACGCATAAACGCGATTGCCAAATCCCTTATTCGCCTGGGCATTCAACGGTCAGATGTAGTCAGCTTCCAGATTCCCAATAGCTGGGAATTTATTGCGATCTCACTGGCATGCGCCCGGATTGGCGCGGTGGCCAACCCCTTGATGCCCATTTTTCGTGAACGCGAATTAAGCTATATGCTGAAGTTTCTTGAATCCAAAGTATTCATTGTCCCGTCTGTATTCAAGAACTTCAATTATGAAGAAATGGCCCAAGGCCTGCTTCCTAAAATAGCTACCCTCCAGCATATTGTGGTTCTGGGCGGTGAAGGTGAAAACAGCTTCGAAAAATGCCTGCTGACTGACTATTCAACAGACCCACTGGTTGCCGATCCCGTTGGGCCAGATGACATTCTCATCCTGCTGTTCACCTCGGGCACCACTGGCGAGCCCAAAGCGGTCATGCACACTTCCAATACCCTGCTTGCCGCACTTGACGGATTTGTAGAGGCCCTTGAGCTGAATGACAGCGAAATTATCCTGGGCGCCTCTCCCATGGCCCACCTGACCGGCTATGGTTACCTGGCCATGTTGCCCATCGTACTGAACTCAACCACCGTCGTCATGGATAACTGGGATCCCGGTATCGCCCTGCAAATCATCAAGGATGAAGCGGTCACCTTTAGCATGGCCTCTAGCCCCTTCGTACAAGACATGTGCAATGCCACTGAAAAAGGTGCCCCCCGTTCCCCGCAATTTACCAAATTCTGCTGCGCTGGCGCCCCCATCCCGCCTATTGTCATAGAGCGTGCCCATCAAATCATGAACCTGACAGTCTGCTCTGCCTGGGGCATGACTGAAAATGGTGCCATCACCATTACAGAACCCGCTGTGGCACTGGAAAAATCCAGCATCAGTGACGGCAAAGCCATATCTGGCATCGAACTGAAAATCGCCGATGGCAACGGCAATGAATTGCCACGTGGTGAAACTGGGCGCCTGCTGGTCCGGGGGGCTTCCCAATGTGTTGGATATTACAAAAAACCGGAACTCAACGCCCTGACCGAAGACGACTGGTTTGATTCGGGCGATCTTGCTTTCATGAGCCAGGATGGCTATATCCGCATCAACGGGCGCAGCAAGGATATTGTCATACGCGGCGCAGAAAACATTCCCGTGATTGAAATTGAAAACCTGCTCTACCAGCACCCCTCCATCAACACGGTTGCCATTGTGGGTTTCCCCGATGAACGACTTGGCGAAAGGGCATGCGCCTTCGTTACCCTGAAAGAAGGGGCCAGCTTCTCATTTGAAGAAATGCGTCAATACCTGAAAGATAAAAAAGTGGCACCCCAGTATTTCCCCGAAAAACTAGAAATCAGAAATGACTTACCCCGAACACCCAGCGGCAAACTGCAAAAGTTCATACTTCGAGATGAAGCCAAATCCTTCAAAATCGATTAACCCGGTCACCCCGTGGAACCACAGCCATGAACGTTGCACAAAGGACTCGTTTTTAAGCGAAAAATGCTTTATGCTACTTTTGACCGGAGGATCGCAAGGAAGGCATGAATGCCTTGATTGAAAAACGACCTGCCAATTTCGATAATCGTTAATCAAAAAACGGACACCGTCCGTTTTTTACTATCAGGCATTTTCATATACATGGACACGATTGAGCAATTAACCCAAAACAAAACGCTAGAGGCAATTACCAGCCGTAAAAGTATTCGTGGCTTTCTGCCAGACGCCATTCCAACCGAGTTGTTGCACACGCTGCTAAAAGCCGCCTCACGTGCGCCGAGTGGCAGCAATATCCAGCCCTGGAAAGTGCATGTCGTTTCAGGCCAAGCCCGTAATGCATTATCGGCTGCTCTGCTTGAAGCCTTCAATTCCAACACCCCCAATCAATGTGAATACCAGTATTATCCCAAAGAGTGGCGTGAACCCTATCTGGCACGACGCCGCGAAAACGGCTGGTCACTATACAATATCCTGGGCATCCAGAAAGGCGACAAACAAGCCATGCAACGCCAGCATGCCCGCAACTTTGAGTTTTTTGATGCCCCCGTCGTGTTGTTTATCACCCTGGATAAAGACATGGAACAGGGAAGCTGGCTGGATACCGGCATGTTCATCCAAAACATCATGATTGCTGCCCGCGCCCTGGGGCTGCACACTTGCCCGCAAGTTGCACTGGTCAATTACCCAGCGATTGTGAAGCAACAATTAAGTATTCCGGCTGACCAAATCCTGGTCTGCGGAATTTCACTTGGCTACGAAGACACCTCAAATCCTGCCAATAAATTGCAGACCCCCCGGGTACCACTGGAAGAGTTCGTTTCTTTTCATGAGTGACTTTAATGGTTTCCACAAGCAAGTGCAGCAGGCGTTATATCAAACTGCCGCATAACAGCCAATAACCAGTCCTTGCCTGGTGGCCCGCCCTCATTGACCACCTTTGACTTTTCCTGAAAATACGGCGAACCGATATCTGGAGCATGACTAATGAGGGCTTGTTCCAGCGCATCAGTACAGCAAATGTACTTATACTAACTTAACCACCTTACTCAACATGCAAACCACCTGGAGACCCTTTGCCTGGGTCGGTGCCGCGCTTTGTGTCGGCACCATGGGAACTGCCCTGGCAAGTCCACTCTACCCGCTTTACCAGGTCCTTTGGGACCTGAAACCCAGCGAAATCACGTATATTTTTATTGCTTATATGGCAGGTGTTCTGGTCGCTCTGCTGTTTCTAGGCAAGGTCACGTCCCACTATGGTTTTTTACCCGTCCTTAAAGGAGGACTGGTTTTTTCCATTATTGGCCTGACGATTTCCACCTTGTCTACTTCCCCCTTCATGCTGGGCGTAGGACGAATAATCATAGGCCTTGCCTCAGGCATGATCAGCACTTCATCCATGCTTGGCATGAGCCAGGTTCTTCCGGCACGTTATAAAGCCAAGGCAGGGCAAATTGCCTCTATGGTCAGCGTGACAGGTTTTGGCTCGGGGCCGTTCATTAGTGGCTGGATTGCCCAATTCATGCCCTTTCCCCTGGTCACTCCCTATGTAACCGTCCTGGTACCCAGTATTTTTATACTTTACGGCCTGCGCACTGTCAGGCAAGAAGTACAAGGAAAATCGGGGCGCCCGTCTTTCATGCCCAAACTTGAGGTCCCGGCAGAACCGTCCCTCAAGCCACTCTTCCTGATTATTTCCATGACCGCCTTTGCCGCTTTTGGCATGTTCAGCCTTTATGGTTCGCTGGCACCTTCTTTTCTTGAAGAAATGATTCCATGGAACGGTCCTGCCGTTAGCGGAACGGCGATCGCTTCTGTCCTGTTCATATCCGGCTGTACCCAGTTCACGCTCCGCTCCCTGCCACTGCACAAGACGTTATACCTTGGCATGCTGTTCATGCTGCTGGCCTGCCTGGGACTGGGGCTAACCATGAGTACCCATTCAACCCTGCTGTTTGTCGTTTCGGATATTCTGGCAGGACTTGCACACGGCGCTACCCTGCTTGCCACCTTTGGCATTGTGGGACAGGTAAGCACTGCTGAAAACCGTGGTCCCATATTTTCAACCTATTTGTTTATTGGCTATCTGGGCACCATCTTGCCCATCGTGTCCGTTGGACTGCTGGCCGATACTTTTGGCCTGCTAGCGGCTGTGATTATTTTCTGCATCAGCATGGCAACACTTGCTGTGGGGTTGATATTTTTTAAACTCAGGCTAGACCGATCCAAACCCTAATACCCCAAACAAAAAAACCTGCCTGCCTACTAATGGCATGCAGGTTTATTGAGCCTACAGCAGCTCAATAAGCGCCAAGCTCATGGCTACCCAAAAACTCACCGGGTCTGGACAGTACTATCAACCGCCTCATTACCAATGACTTCATGACTGACCGTTGCGGATTGACTATCAACGCCGGACGAGCTGACCACCGCTGTTGTACCCGTTACCAAGGGCAGATTGGTGATGGTTTGATGCTGAAGGAGGAACAGGTTTTTGTTACGGTCATCGCAAGGGCCGACGCAGCTTATCCGGGTACTTCTTTCTTCCAGTTTATCCTGCTCAAAACCACGGAATGTCATTTCATGATTATTATGGTTGTTAAACCCCACTTCCAAGGGTGCGGAATGCTCAAAGCTTGCTGCACCAGCTGATGTAGAAAAAACCCCAGTTCCCACAACTGCAAACATGGAGATAAATAATAATGTTTTTTTCATGCTGCACCTCCGAAAGGTAAAAACAGAAAAGCCAATTCATCAACCCCAATGGCCGCTCGGTATAGAATACACTTAAACAATTGAAAAATATACTCTATTTTTGTTACTGGAACACTGTGAGATTGCGATGAACATGATTCCCGTTTATACAATGAAGTCCGAACCGGAAGCGGCCGTCATTTCGTCTTTAATGACAGCCTATGACATTCATTTTATTATTTCTGGCCGTGGATTCAGTTCGATGTATCCTGGGGCGGTATCCAATAGCCTGAATGAACAGATCCTGATGGTACGGGCCGACCAGGTTGAACTGGCCAAAACCCTGCTTGAACCCTTTTTAAACCGTTGATATACCCCGCTGACCTCTTCGCCCGATCGGCAATATAGAGAAACAGGCAGGCAAGCGATCAATCCAGGTCGCTTTTGTCAATTTCCTTGGGGATACCAATCGCCCGCTTTATAAGCCTCCAGGCAATCAGCCCAATCCCCAAAAACAATACGCCCAATACAGTCGCAAGTAGAAAATAGCTGAAGTTACTCATATTTTTCCTGGTGTTATTGGCTTGCACCCCATTGTCCAAGCAATTCTTTTATTTGTTCCCTGTCACAATCGTTCCAGAGGGCCACGGAAAGCAGCAAACGGGCCTTGCGCGGACATAACCACTGCCCCATTAGGATACCATTTTTCTGCAGGTCTATTTCAGCACCTTTATAACCATAAACCGCTTGGGTGGTAGTGCCTGCACCAGTTCTGGAACAAACAATAACCGGCAAGCGTTGGGCAGCCGCCACCAGTACGTCCCGCATGGATTCAGAAACATGACCGGCACCGAAACCGGCAACCACTACCCCCTGACAAGCCCCATGCTCAAGGAGCAGCGAAAGCATACCCGGGTCATCGCCAAGCGCATGTTCCAGCAGCAATACATTGCCATGAGTACTGGCAGGAACCGCCAGCTGCGGCTTGCGGACGGTTGGCCTGAAATACTGGACCCGGTTTTCAGACACCACACCCACCACGCCAAACACAGGTGACTCAAAGGCGTTAAGCCGGGTTGAATGGGTTTTGCGTACATGACGCGCCTCATGGATTTCATCATTCATGACCACCAGCACCCCCCTGTTGGCAGAGGCCTGGCTACAGGCAACCGCCACCGAGGCACTGAGGTTGGCGGCGCCATCGGCACCAGGCTCGGCGGGCGAACGCATTGCACCCATCAAAACCAGCGGTGCTTCATGTTTCCAGAAAAGATCCAGGAAGAAGGCAGACTCTTCAAGGGTATCGGTGCCCTGAGTAATAATCACGCCAGCAGCCCCCATATTCACTTCTTTTTGAGCCCATGCCAGGCAGTCGAAAAGGTGTTCGAAACGGATAGATCCACTAGGCAGTTTTTGCAAGGTATGCAGGCTAAGGTCTGCCAGATCGGCAATACCCGGCAAAGTTTCAGCCAACTCCCTGGCTCCCAGGGTAGAAGTGACGCCCCCAGACTGGCTGGCCGTCATGCTGATTGTGCCACCCAAGGCACCAATGGCGATCCGCTTCTTGCTCATTACGTTTCCTTATCTACCGGCACTTAAACAAGACCGGCAATCGCCATGCCCATTTCTGTGGTATTGGCAAAACCACCCAGGTCTCGGGATTTTGGCCCCTGCACCAGCACGGTTTCAATAGCAGCCATAATGGCATCATGCGCCTGTGCACAAGCAGGATCCCGTTCACTGAAAAAGTCCAGCATCATGGCACCCGACCAGATCATGGCAATTGGGTTGGCAATGTTTTGCCCGTAAATATCAGGGGCAGATCCATGCACCGGTTCGAACAGGGATGGAAAGGTACGGTCGGGATTCAGGTTGGCCGAAGGCGCCAGACCGATGGTACCGGTACATGCCGGACCCAGGTCGGACAAAATATCGCCAAACAGGTTGGAGGCCACCACCACATCAAAGCGGTCGGGTTGCAGCACAAAACGGGCGGACAGGATATCAATGTGTTGCTTGTCCCATTGCACCTGTGGATAGTCTTGCGCCATTAAGGCAACCCGTTCGTCCCAGTACGGCATGCTGATTGAAATGCCATTGGACTTGGTCGCTGCCGTGAGTTTTTTACGGTCCCGCTTGCTCGCCAGTTCAAACGCATATTTCAGAATGCGGTCCACGCCCTTGCGGGTAAAGACCGACTCCTGCAATACCAGTTCACGGTCGGTGCCTTCAAACATTTTGCCGCCCACCGAAGAATATTCGCCTTCGGTATTTTCGCGCACGACCAGAAAATCAATATCACCCGGCTTGCGATTAGCCAATGGGCAAGGCACGCCGGGCAATAGTTTGACCGGACGCAGGTTAACGTACTGGTCAAAATCACGACGGAACTTGAGCAAGGAGCCCCACAGGGAAATGTGGTCCGGCACGGTATCTGGCCAACCAACGGCACCAAAATAAATGGCATCAAACTGCTGCAGGGTTTCAAACCAGTCATCGGGCATCATTTGGCCGTGACGGACGTAATAATCGCAACTGGCCCATTCAAACTCTTCTATGTGCAACGACAGGCCAAATTTTGCCTGTGCCGCCTTCAATACACGCAAGCCCTCGGGCATGACCTCCTTGCCAATACCATCTCCGGGAATGGCCGCAATCCTGATTTGTTTTGTCATTTTCATCCAGCAAAAAATAAGTATTGTTATTAATTTAAACCGCAAATTGATTAACGTAATATCTTAACCATATATGCCCAGCTTGCGAACCGGCAACCGTATCAAGCCTAAAAAAATCCTCCCGCTTCCGGCATGTGTTGTCCGGTTACAGGAGGATCTTGTGTGCTGGCAAACACGGCTTGTTTAAACCGCTTATAACTTCTCGGTTTCGCCCGATGCGGGTTTCCAGGTCAGGAAATGTTTCTCGGTAAGGCTAACCATTAAATCAAGTACCAATGCAAACACGGTTAACACAATAATGCCGGCAACCACCGTATTGATATCAAAGGTTCCCTCTGCCTGCAAAATAAGGTAGCCTACCCCGCTGGCTGAACCCAGGTACTCACCTACCACAGCCCCCACAAAGGCCAGGCCAACAGAAGCATGCAGGCTTGAAAACACCCAGCTGGTAGCGGAAGGTAAATAGACATGGCGCAACAACTGCTTGCGGTTGGCACCCAGCATTTTTGCATTATCAAGCAAGGTAGGACTGACTTCCTTGATCCCCTGATACACATTGAAAAAAACGATAAAAAACACCAGCGTCACCGCCAGCGCCACTTTTGACCAGATGCCCAGACCAAACCACATGGCAAAAATTGGAGCCAGAATAACACGGGGCATGGAATTGAGCGCGGTCAAGTACGGGTCAAGCACCAGGCTAGCGGTTTTTGACAGTCCCAGCCACAATCCAAAGAGCATCCCGAACACCGTGCCTATTACAAAAGCCAGCAGGGTTTCCGACAAGGTAACACCCAGATGCCGGTAAATATCGCCGTCAACAATAAACCAGGCCCAAATGGTTTGGGCTACCCCAATTGGCTGGCCAAAGAAGAAAGCCACGTTATCGTTAAGAGAAGCGAAATACCATATCCCCAGTATTGTCACCAGAATAATAAACTGCCACAACCGGAAGTTGCGCGTATTAGGTTTAATTAAATTCAACATATCAAGCCCGTTTTTGTTGATCATATCCTTTCAGGACTTCTTCGCGCAGGACATCCCATATTGCCTTATGCAACTCGGCAAAGCGGGTATGGGAACGAACTTCGGCGACATCACGTGGCCGGGGCAAGTCAATCTTGAACTCGCCAATAATATGCGTTCCTGGGCCAGCAGAAAGAATAACAACCCTGTCACTCATGGCGATTGCTTCATCCAGGTCATGGGTTATGAACAAGACAGCCTTCCGCTTGCTCATCCAGATATCGAGCACCTCGTTTTCCATTAGTTGACGGGTCTGGATATCAAGGGCGGAAAAAGGCTCGTCCATCAGGATGATATCGGGATCACGAATCATGGTTTGCGCCAGCATGGCCCGCTTGCGCATACCACCCGACATTTGATGGGGGTACTTGTTGACAGCATGTGACAACCCTACCCGCTGCAGCCAGTCCATGGCTTGGGCACGGGCCTGCTCTTTGGGAACATTGGCAAACTCAAGCCCGGCCATCACGTTTTCAATTGCACTGCGCCAGGGCATCAGTGCTTCACCCTGAAACATATAGCCCGCCCGATGATTAATGCCCTGCAAAGGTTGGCCAAACACCTTGACCGAACCGGCAGACGGTTGCAGCAAACCGGCACCTACGTTAAGCAGGGTTGATTTGCCACAACCGGTAGGACCCACTACGGAGACAAACTCGCCTGGCGCGATATGCAAAGTGGCATCACGCAAGGCCGTATATTTTTCATTCTTGTTATCACGTGACACAAAGGTACACGTGATATTGTCCAGAGATAATGCGGTTTCTGACATATTTTTTTAAGCTTTCTGGGCTTTTTCAGCAAAATCGTTTGTCCAGCACTTAGACAAATCAATCGCATCAGCTTTAAAGTTTTTAATGTAACTGGCTAATGCTTTCAAGGCCGTTTCAGGCCCTTTTTCATTCATCAGGCCATCGGGCGACAAACCCTCGAAGCTTTTGCTCAGGGCCAATTTGTACACCTCAGGGTTACCCAGAAGATAATTTTCGGGAACCACCTTGATGACTTCATCAACCCCAACCTGCTGGATCCATTTATCGGCTTTCACAATGGCATTGGCCAAGGCCTGGGTGGTATTGGGATTTTCATCAATAAAACTTTGTGATGCATACAGGCAGCCAGAAGGCATGGGACCACCAAAAATATCCTCGGTAACCTGCAAGCTGCGGGTATCGGCAATAATCTGGATATCTCCGGCATAGTCAAGGATACTTAACACGGGATCAACGTTACTGATCGCGTCAATCTGGCCGGAGCGCAAGGCAGTTACCGCCCCCGAACCCGCACCGACGCCAATAATAGAAACATCGGAATCTTTCAGGCCATTTTTTTGCAAAAAGAAGCTGACCAGCATATTGGTAGAGGAACCCGGTGCGGTAACACCAATTTTTTTGCCCTTCAGGTCTGCCGGTGACTTGTATTCGGGCATGTTCTTTTTGGATACCGCCAAGCCAATCATGGGTGCTCGTCCCTGCAACACAAAAGAACGGTAAAACTGTTTCTTTGACTGCAGGTTGATGGTGTGTTCGAAGGCACCCGAGCAGACATCGGCACTTCCTCCGACCACAGCCTGCAAGGCTTTTGAACCGCCGGAAAAGTCGGCAATTTGCACATTCAGGCCTTCATCCTTGAAGTAGCCATTGATTTCTGCAATTGACAAAGGCAGATAATACACCAGCGCCTTGCCGCCAACAGCAATGGAAACATCTGTTTTTTCAAGCTTTTTGTCTTGGGCACGCACAAAAGCCGGTGCTAGGGCGGCCAAGCCGGAGACACCGGCAACCTTCATTAAATCACGACGGGAAATAGCCATTATTAATCTCCTATACGGTATTTTTATCAAGTAACAGAAAGAATTTACCAGTTTTTGGTAATAAAACCTAACAATTGTAGCAGAGCGTTTTCTGTATAAAAGCCGGCCTGGGACATCAGGGATGAATCAAACCGGCATTCTTATCGATTGTTAAAAGAAAATACCCGCTTTTCAACACAATTATCCGATTTTTCAGGCTGACTGACTTTGCTTTTCTGCGACTTCGGACAAATTCCGTGCAATCAAGGCAAAATCATGCCCACTGGGCGATTGATGCAGGCGCAACCCAAACTCGGGAACCACGGCAAAGATATGATCAAAAATATCAGACTGGATCCTTTCATATTCAACCCAGACCACCGTATTGGTAAAACAATAAATTTCAATCGGCACCCCATCTTCAGTAGGGGCCAGCTGCCGGACCATGATCGTCATGTCTTTGCGAATATTGGCATGGTTGCGCAAAAACATCTCCAGGTATGCCCTGAAGGTACCTATATTGGTTAACCGCCGGCCATTCAGGGCCAGGCTCAAATCCCAGTCATGCTCTAGGTTATAACGCTCGAGCTCACGGCTTTTCTCCAGGATATAGTCGGCCAGCAAACGGCTTCTGGCCAGCTTTTTCATCTCTGCTTCACTGATAAAATTGATGCTGGTCACATCAATATTAATGGATCGCTTGATACGACGGCCGCCCGACTCCGACATCGCCCGCCAATTCTTGAACGAATCCGAGATTAGTGCATAGGTAGGTACCGTGGTTATCGTGTTATCCCAGTTCCTGACTTTCACGGTGGTCAGTCCGACATCGATGACCGCGCCATCGGCATTGTATTTGGGCATTTCCAGCCAATCACCCAGCTTGAGCATATTATTGGCCGACAACTGAATGCCCGCCACCAATCCAAGGATAGGGTCTTTGAAGACCAGCATCAAGACCGCCGTCATGGCACCCAAACCGCTTAGCAAAATAACCGGTGAACGGCCAATAAGCAGGGAAATAATGAAAATACCCACCGCGATGGAAGCCACCAGCTTGATCGTCTGGAAAATTCCGTTTAAGGGAAGCTGTGTGGCCACCTGCCTTTTATAACACCAGTCCAGGAGAATATTCAGGGCTGAAAACAAGGTCATCAGCGCATAAATGTACGTCCATATTTGCACGGCAATCAACATGCCATTAAGGAGCTTTCCCTGGCTTAGCCATAAATTGGCTTGCACGCCCACCAAAACGCCCTGGACGAAAAAAACAACCTGCTTAAGCAGGCTGGACCGGCTTAACAGCTGTAAAAACAAATAGGGCGACTTTTGCATGTGATTTCGCAAAAACCTGACGACCCCGTAATGCAATATGCAATGAATGATAACTGTTGTGAGAAGCATCAAACCCAGCGCAATCCAGGTGGCTTCGTTTTCCGTCACATCATATTCCCAGGCTTTGAGCCAATAGGATAATGGTTCAAGCATATGTTGTTCCTGTTTGTTTACGGCGAAAATAAAAAATAACGCCCCGATTAACGGGGCATGAGTCTGAACATTATTAAACCATCTATAAGAAACAATATCAAACCGTCAGGATTAGTCCATCCCTGGCCACCTTGACATTCCCCGGCAGGGAATCGGAATTGTTAATGAGCCAGTTATCCATTTCATGGCCAAGATGCGTCAGCAGCAAAGTACCAATGGTCAGGCCCTCACACATTTTCAGGGCCGTATTCAAATCATTGTGATTGCGTGGAGCCGTATCACGGGGCGGATGTGAACAATCCACAATGCAATAATCCAGCGGCTGTTTTTTCAACCAGGCGTAAGTCTCCGCACCCAGCCCAACCGTATCGGTCAAGTAGGCAATCTTACCTGATTCTTCTTCAAATAAATAACCAAAACAAGGTTTTGAATGTACCAATGGCAAAGCGGTCACTTGCAATTGCTCGCTAAGCTGCCGGGTTTCAAAGGCGTCAAATGGCCAGGAAAAATCAAGAATGCCAGGGTGCTTGTATAAATCGGCAAATCCGCTCTCATCGGCCGGACCATATACGGGAATGTGCATATCCACGCCCCAGCGCAAATGCAATAAGCCCTGGGCATGATCGGCATGGTAATGGGTTTGCAAAATCCCGCTTAACGTGCCTGGCGCAAAACGCTGGCACAAGTCTGTATGGCCAGTATCAACCAGCCACTGGCTTGCTCCGCTTTGTACCAGCACACTGCTTGGCTTGCGCGTAAACTGTCCATCTTGGCGGGCACGCTGGCAAGCCGGGCACTGGCAGTTATAAACCGGAACCTGGGCAGTATCCCCGGTGCCCAGAAATGTCAATTTCATCAAATACTCCAGAAAACTCCCCAGCCTGGACACCGGGGAAAGACCTCAAGATACCGCTGATATCAGGATGGCAACGGGTCGTTAGCCGATTGAATCCTGACACTGCACCATGTTTCCAGTTTATCGCGCAACTGTTCAACCGCCAGCTGCAAATCACCAGAATTGTCCAAAAGAAAGAAACTGATCTGCTGTAAGGCCAGTTTATTTTGCAATACCTGTTCAAAACAACGGTTACGCTCTAAACGCAAGGTGATTTCCTGCAATGACTCCCGTCCCCGGTTGATCAGGCGCTGCCTGAGCAGTTCGGGCTTGACGGCTACCAAGACGATAATCGCCTCGGGATACAACTGGCTTACATGACTGCAGTAAGAACGCGAACCGTTAACCAGTACCGTTTTTCCTGCCGCCAGATGAGTATCCAGGTCTTTCGGAATACCATAAGCCAAGCCATTGGCTCGCCAGCTCATGGAAAATCCGCCTTCAGCCTCGATCTGTTCAAAGGCTTGCATTGAAACGGAATCCGCCACTTCGCCTGGCGAGTTTTCTGGCCGTGTAATAACCCGTTTCATGATGATGCAATCTTCTGGCAAATCGTTTGCCAAAGTCTGCAACAGACTGTCTTTGCCGCTGCCCGAAGGCCCTACCATGTAAACCAGTTTTCCCGCCATTAAAACACCCTGTTCCCTTCGCGCCAAACCTGCCGCACCACAAACTGTGAACCAGCCTGGGCCACATGAACAAGATCAGCCCGCAAACCAAGCCTGATTTCTCCACGATCACTTAAATTGGCCGCCCGCGCGGGCAACAGGCTAATCGTCGCCACTGCCTTGGGTAAGTCATAGCCGTTTTCCTGCTCACTGAGCTTTTTAACAGCCTGCAACAAGCTGGCCGGATAATAATCACTGGAAAGAATATCCAGCACGCCATGAGTAGCCAGGTCTGCAGCGGCAATATTGCCTGAATGGGAACCGCCACGCACAATATTTGGAGCACCCATTAACACCTTCATCCCCAATTGATGACTTAACTGTGCAGCCTCATGGGTGGTTGGAAACTCGGCAATCTGCATGCCAAAACCGGCTGACTCCGTTACATGCTCATGGGTGGCATCATCATGACTGGCCATGGACAGATTTTTTTCCTGGCAAATCCCTGCAATCTTGCGGCGATAATCATCACTGTATTTCTCAGCATTTTTACGCTGACGAATAATAAACGCCTCCATGTCGGCATCGCTCAGGTGATACTTGCCCTGGTAATACTCGCGGTACTTCTCATATTTGACAAACTGACGCTGTCCAGGCGTGTGATCCATGAGAGAAACCAGTTTGACCAGTTCATGGTCAACCAGATTCTCGAAGACCTCAAGGGTTTTCTCATGGCTGACTTCACAGCGCAGATGTAACATGTGATCGGCACGTGTATGGCCATCCTGGTTAGCCTGGTCAATGGCCTCAACCATACGTGGCAACTGCAAAAGACGGTTGCCTTTGGGATTCACGTCACCAATCGACAGCGCATCAAAAACAGTGGTAATGCCGGAACCGATAATTTGCGCATCATGGGCCAGCACGGCAGACTCCGATGGCCAATCCACGCCCGGGCGGGGATTCATGTACTTTTCAAGATTATCGGTATGCAGCTCGATAAATCCGGGCATCAAATAATCACCGTTCAAATCCTGGGCGGCGGAAAGCTGGCTGTTTCCCTCATCGATTGCGCTGATAATGCCGTCTTGAACCACTACTGTGCCGGTAAAAACCTCATCGGCCATGACGATTCGGGCATTTGTGTAAATTTGCTCATGCGGCATGACTGGACTCCTGGATATTCATATCAATATAGCGGTCGGCCACCACCTCACGGGCAGCCTTGTCATGGAAAATACCAATCAGCGCCGAACCTGCCTGCTTGGCTTCGCCAATCAGGTCCAGTACCACCTGGCGATTGACATCATCCAGTGAAGCCGTCGGCTCATCAAGCAGCATCACCGGCCAGCTCACCATGAAACCACGGGCAATATTGACGCGCTGCTGCTCTCCCCCGGAAAAGGTACCCGGTGCCAATGACCACAAGCGCTCGGGAATATTCAGGCGACTTAACAGCTGGCGCGCCCTTTGGGCTGCCTTGTCTGCCGCCCAGCCTCTGGCCAGGGCCGGTTCCATCACGACATCCAGGCAGGTCACGCGTGGAATCACCCGCAGGAACTGACTGACATAGCCCATGGTTTCACGGCGAACGGCCATAATCTGGCGCGGTTCAGCACCCACCATTTCCATCATTTGCTCACGGTGCAAAACCTGGATACTGCCACTGGCAGGCAGGTAATTGCCATATAGCGTACGCATCAGGGTTGACTTGCCAGCACCGGAATGGCCGTGCAATACCACGCACTCGCCAGCCCCTACCTCAAAGCTGATATTCTTAAGTACATTCAACACCACCCCCTGCTGCTGATGCAGGGTGAACGTCTTGTATAAATTTTTAACTTCAACAATTGTTTGCATCACAATCACCTTAAGGCTGTAAAACAGATGAAACCAGCAACTGGGTATATGGATGCTGGGGGTCATCAAGAATCTGGTCGGTCAGGCCGCTTTCCACGACACGGGAACGGCGCATGACCATCAAGCGGTCTGCCAGCAAGCGAGCGACAGCCAGGTCATGGGTAACAATTACCACGGCCAGATCCAGTTCACGCACCAGGCGGCGCAGCAAATCAAGTAAACGGGCCTGCACCGATACATCCAGTCCACCGGTAGGTTCATCCATGAAGACCAGTCGCGGGCTGGATACCAGATTGCGGGCTATCTGCAAGCGTTGCTGCATGCCGCCGGAAAAAGTCCGGGGCAAGTCATCGATGCGATTGGCATCAATTTCCACATGCTGCAGCCAATCCAGGGCCTCCTGACGCAAGACACCGTAATTACGCACCCCCTGGGCCATCAGGCGCTCGCCAATATTGGCTCCGGCCGACACACCCATACGCAATCCGTCACGCGGATTTTGCTCAACAAAGCCCCATTCGGTACGCAACAGGGTACGGCGCTCGGCCTCACTGCTGCTATACAGATCAATAATTTCACCCTGCTGGTTGCGATAAGTGATAACACCATCCTGGGGCTGGCTGCGTCCTGACAAGACGCTTAACAACGTGGATTTACCCGAACCGGACTCCCCCACGATACCCAATACTTCACCGGGATAAAGGTCGAACGAAACGCCCTGGCAACCCTTTTCAGGACCAAACAGGCGGGAGATATTCTCGACGGACAACAAAGGCTGGTCCAGCGCTGTCGCGGTCTTTTCAATCACTGAAGGTAAAGCTGCCATTATTGTTTCTCCTGCTGGGCAACACGCTGGTTGCAATAATCGGTATCCGAACACACGAACTCGCGGGTTCCCTGGTCATCGACAATAATTTCATCCAGATAGGAATGATCACTACCGCAAATGGCGCAACTATGATCCCATTTTTGAATTTCAAAAGGATGATCGTCAAAATCCAGACTAATTACACGGGTGTACGGAGGTACGGCATACAAGCGTTTTTCACGCCCAGCACCAAACAGCATCAGGGCCGGACTCATGTCCAGTTTGGGGTTGTCAAACTTTGGAATCGGTGAAGGGTCCATTACATAACGGTCATCAACCAACACCGGATAAGCGTAGGCAGTGGCAATATGCCCGTATTTGGCAATATCTTCATAAAGCTTGACATGCATGACACCGTAATCATTCAACGCGTGCATGGTTTTGGTTTCACTGTCTGACGGCTCGATAAAGCGCAATGGCTCAGGAATAGGTACCTGGTACACCATGATCTGGTCTTTTTTCAGTTCAGCCTCGGGAATCCGGTGACGGGTCTGGATAATCGTTGCTTCCCCAGTCCTTTCAGTTGTCTGTACCCCCGCCGTGCGGGAAAAGAAGCGCCGGATTGATACCGCATTGGTCGTGTCATCCGCGCCCTGGTCAATCACCTTGAGTACATCATCTTGCCCAAGAACGGCTGCCGTTACCTGCATGCCGCCCGTACCCCACCCATAAGGCAATGGCATTTCACGGCCACCAAAAGGTACCTGATAACCGGGAATGGCAACCGCCTTAAGCAAACCACGGCGAATCATGCGTTTGGTTTGCTCATCAAGATAAGCAAAGTTATAACCCTCTGTCAGCCCTTGCTGAACCTGTTTTTCCGATGCGGTCCTCATGCCCGTTTCTCCTGGATGGAATATGCCTCGTCATCTGCCTGATCCTGTGCATGCATTTTGCGGATCAATTCCAGCTCGGACTGGAAGTCAACATAGTGAGGAAGTTTTAAGTGTGAAACAAATCCGGCAGCTTCAACATTATCGCAATGCATCAGCACGAACTCTTCCTGCTGGGCCGGTGAAGTGATTTCTTCTCCGAGTTCTTCAGCGCACAAGGCCCGATCCACCAGCGCCATGCTCATGGCCTTGCGTTCGTTATAGCCAAAAGCCAAGCCATAGCCACGGGTAAACTGGGCCGGCTCGGTTTTGGAGCCAATAAACTGGTTAACCATTTCACATTCGGTTATTTCGATATCGCCAAGCGGCACGGCAAAATCCAGCTCTTCGGGCTCTATCCAGACTTCAGTAAAACCGATACGGATTTCTCCGGCAAAGGGATGGTTACGGCCATAGCCACGCTGGGTGGAATACGCCAGGGCCATCATGAAACCCTCGTCACCACGGGCAAGCGCCTGTAAACGCTGCATGCGGTTGGTGGGAAAGTCCAGCGGCTCACGGGTAATGTCAGGCACCTCGGCACGAGTATTCTTTTCAACCCGCATCAGGCCCTCCTTCTCTAGCATTTCCAGTACACGCGGGCAAGGCTCAGCCTGCAAGTCCTCCAGCACTGGCGTGGGCAATTCACTGCCTTCAGCCATCAGGGTAAAATCCAGCAAACGGTGGGTATAGTCAAAGGTGGGGCCCAACAATTGCCCACCCGGCAAGTCCTTGTAGGTGGCCGAAATTCGGCGCTCCATTTGCATCTCACTGGTTTGCAGCGGCACAGAAGCGGCAAAGCGGGGCAAGGTAGTACGATAGGCCCGCAACAGGAAAATCGCTTCAAGCAAGTCACCTGCCGATTGTTTGATCGCCAGTGAAGCCAGCTGTTCATCGTAGAGTGAACCTTCGGTCATGACGCGTGCAACAGCCATCGACAGTTGCTCCTGGATCTGGTCAACACCCAGCTCCGGGATATCGGTTGAACCACGACGTTTTTTGGCCAGCAGGTGGTGGGCATGGTCGATGGCTTTTTCGCCACCTTTTACGGCAACATACATGATTAATTCTCCTGCTGAAAGTTAACTTGCGTACTGCGCGGCAAGGCCATGATCTGTTCGCCTGCAATAAAGTACATATCAATACCGCAGGGAAATTTCGTGACAACCTGACGGTTTTGCCAGAAAATCTTTTCTACCGGCAGGCTTACCGTTCTTTGTGTTTCAATGCCAGGACCTTGCCAAACCGTAGGTATTCCGCCATCAAGCGCATCCAACTGAACCAAAGCCGTGCAAGAAAGTTCGGGATCCCGGTCGGTACCCTTATTTAACAGGGTGATGTAATCCGCCTCGGATGCCAGCATCAAGGCAAAGTCGGCTTCCTGCGCTTGCGCCGTGATCGGGCAAGCACAATGAAAAGCCAGGTTTGCCCTGACTGCCGGCGTATCCAGTGCGGGACTCAGCCACACCGTGGTGTCACTGTCCAGCAGTGTCAATGCCAAGGCATAGGTGGCAGGTGCAAGGCTGTCCAACTCTGCCACCAGTCCCAGCTCATGAGACAGGCCTGGCTCTGAGATGGCCTTTAGCGCGATACGAAAACCCTGCTGGGCACTGTCAACCGGGTTATCAAAAGCCGGTTTCAAATACTGTGAATTCATGGCCTAATCTCCGCGAACCATCGTAAAGAAATTAACCTTGGAAGCCGCGATATCGGCTTCCCTTTGCAGGCGTTGTTGTTGTTGCTGTTGCTGCAATGGACGCACCAGCATTTCCATCCAGCGTTCATGCTCCTGGCCTTGCAAATGGGCATCGGCCAACGCGGCCAGTTCTGCCTGCTGTTTGTTGCGTCCGGCAATGTAGCTGTAGCCGGTCATGCCATCCTCCAGACGGACGACACAACGGGTAACTGTCATTTCACCCACATTGAAAGCCTGCCCGGTACCACCGGCACGCCCCCGTACCATCACCATGCCGGTTTCAGGTGCCCGAATACGGCGATAGGCAGCAGCGGTCAGTTCGCGCTCGAAAGACATTAATGCATCACCGGCCTTGGCCAGTACCTGCATCCATTGCTGACGCAAGGTTGTGTTTGCTTGAGCTGTCATGCTCGTTAACTCCATTAATAAACACTTGATATTGAAAGTGATCGGCACGGCTGACGGAAAAAGACAATTCCGTTGGCCTGCCATGCTGATCCCTGGATAAGGTCTGGACAGTCAACACCGGCTGCTGATGGGATATCAGCAAACGGCTGGCTTCATCCACGGTAGGCATACGTGCGCCAATCAGGCTGAAAACCCTGACCAACTCACAACCCCTTTGCTGCAAATAGGCTCGCATTGAACCTTTGGCATAATCCTTCAGCAAAAAGGCGTACCGCTGCGAAAAAAAATGACTGATCAGGCTGACCGGTTGATCCTCGATCAGCCTGAGCGTTTTATATTCAAGAATTCCTTCATCTTCCTTTAACTGAAGATGCCTGATTTCATCAGCATTGGCGGGACGCTGATATACCTTCAGCAAACGGGCCTCGGCGCTATATCCCAGGGCACTGAAAGACTCGCTATAGGCGCTGTCGGCACGCACCGGATACAGCATGGGCCGGTTCAGCACCTGGGTACCTTTACCCTTGATGCGAATCACGCTGCCTTCCTGGGCCAGGATATCCAACGCCCTGCGAACCGTATGCCGGTTAACGCCAAAACGCCTGGCCAGCGGCAATTCACCAGGCAATAAATCTCCCGCCTGATAAATAGACAACTCCGCCCTTAGCGTGGCTGCCAATGTCAAATAAACCGGACCTTCTTGTCTAGACAAGTTCATGGTTGAAAAAGGGCAATTGAATGCCCATGATCCTTTAGATGAAAAAGCGGCGTAACCGTTGTGAAATCATGTCAATAATGCTGACCGCGGCAATAATGATTAACAGGATGGCAGCACTTTGCCCAAACTGAAAACCACGGATGGCTTCCCACAACAAGACACCAATACCACCGGCCCCCACCATGCCCACAACCGTTGCGGAACGCACGTTTGATTCAAAACGGTAGAGGACATAGGAAATCCACAGTGGCATGACCTGGGGAATAACCCCGAAAATCACTTCCTGCAAGGCACTTGCGCCAGTGGCACGCACACCTTCCACCGGGCCGGGATCAATGGACTCGACCGCTTCGGCAAACAACTTGGCCAAGACCCCCGTTGTTCCCAGAAACAAGGCGAGCGTTCCGGCAAAAGGACCCAAACCAACCGCAACCACAAACAGCATGGCAAAAACCATTTCATTGATTGAACGCAAGGCATCCATCAGGCGGCGAACGGGTTGATTGATCCACCATGGCACAATATTGGCTGATGAAAGAATACCCAGCGGAATGCCGGCAATCACGGCCAAAACCGTACCCCATACCGCAATCTGTATGGTGATGATCATTTCGCGCAAATATAATTGCCAATCCGTAAAATCAGGCGGAAAAAAATCTGCGGCAAATTCCAGCATGTTGCCCGAGTCTTTCCACAGCAGTGTCGGATTCATTTCCGCCCCTTGCCAGGACCATCCCAGGATTGCCAGGAACAATCCCCAACCCAACAGGCTTAGTAAAGAGTTGCGTTGCGGCTTTTGCAAATTGATTGGTGAAGTAAGTGTTGTCATATCTTTTCTGTCTCTGTCGTGCATGGCAAATAGCCATGCACTTTTTAAATCCTGCTATTGAAATCAGGATTTGGTGGCTTCCAGTTCTTTCATGCGAGCGGCCAGTTTTTCCAGGTCAGCATCCAGTTTTTGCAACTGGGCCTGTTTATCGGCCTCGGACAGTTTGCTGTCACCTGCCACCTGATTACGCTTTTTAAACAGCTCCAACTGACGGATTGGCAACAACTGGTCATTGCTGGAGGGCTTGAATTTAGCCCAGCCCAGCACATTTAATACAGCCAGTTCTTCCGGTTTGTCACCATAAGTATTGAAGAATTCGGTGAATTTTTCCTTGGCATCATCAGGCAAATTTTTACGCCACACGATCGGATCTGCCGGAATCAATGGGGAACGCCAGATTTCCTTGATAAGTGCGGCTTTTTCAGGGTTTGAAACTTTCAAACGGTCAATGCTTTCGGTGTTATTGGTCGCGATATCAACCTGTTTATTTGCTACCGAGAGCGCGTTGATTTCATGGCTGGCGTTCACGGTACGCTTGAAAATCTTGTTCGGATCAATGTTATTCTGGGCAAAAACGTAATAGCCGGGCACCAGGAAACCTGAGGTAGAGTTGGGATCACCGTTACCAAAATTCAGGTTTTTGGCTTTGCTGATCATGTCTTCAACATTATTGATCGGGCTATCTTTATGCGCGATCAACAGGCTCCAGTAACCGGGCTTGCCATCTTTATCAACCGTTTGATAAATAACTTCACCATTGGCACGATCAACCGCTTCCATGGCTGATTTATTGCCATACCAGGCAATGTCAACTTTATCAAAACGCATGCCCTGAATGATCCCGGCATAATCCGGCGCAAAGAAGGCCTTGATTTCATAACCGGTTTTTTTGGACATATCATCCAGGAAAGGATCCCACAACTGTTTTAAGTTTTGTGAGGACTCCGTGGAAATGATACCGAAATTGATTTCCTTTTTATCTTTTGCATAAACAGCACCTGCTGACAGGGCCGATGCTAATAGGGAAATGCCCACACGCTGGTAAATTGATTTAAACATCATGTATCTCTGGTCTCGGGTTATAAATAAAAAACAAATGAACTAATAAAGGAATACAACAACTTCAAGAAGGGGTTTTTCCAAGTTCTTTCATACGCAAAGAGATTTTTTCCAGCTCCGCATCCAACGGGGCAATTTTTTCCTCTTTTTGCGCGGCACTCAGTTTTTCATCACTTACAATCGCCGACCGTTGCTTAAACAGATCCAATTGGCGGATCGGCAATAATTGGTCATTGTCAGAAGGTTTGAATTTAGACAAGCCCATGTCATTGAGTACCTTCATGTCGACCGCCTCATCGCCATAAGCATCAAAAAACATCTTGATGGCACGCTTGGCATCATCGGACAGGTCGGTACGCCACACAATTGGATTGTCAGGAATCAGGGGAGATTTCCAAATAACCTTCAGTTTCTCGGCTTTATCAGGGCTATTCTTTTTCAGGCGCTCCATGGCACCGGTATTAAAAGTGGCCACGTCAAGCTGCTTGTTAGCCACAGACAGGGCATTGACTTCATGATTGCCATTCATCGAACGCTTGAAAATCTTGTTTGGTTCAACATTATTTTGGGCAAAAACGTAATAGCCTGGCACCAGATATCCCGAGGTGGAGTTAGGATCACCATTGCCAAAATTCAGGTTTGCCGCCTGAGCCAGCATCTCTTCAACGCTATTGATCGGGCTGTCTTTATGCGTAATCAGCAAACTCCAGTAACCCGGTTGCCCTTCCTTGTTCACCAACTGGTAAATCACCTCGCCCTTGGCTCGGTCTACGGCCTCCATGGCCGAGTTATTGCCAAACAAAGCCAGATCCACTTTATTGAAACGCATGCCTTGGATAATCCCGGCATAGTCAGGTGCAAAGAAGCCCTTCACTTGGTAGCCGGTTTTTTTTGACATCTCCGCCAGCAAAGGCTCCCATTTGTTTTTCAGATTCTGGGATGACTCGGTTGAAATAATGCCAAAATTGAGCTCTTTAACTTCCTGGGCTTGTGCAACGCCCATGAGCATAGAAACGGTGAGCGGCAAAGTAGCCAGCACTTTATATATCTTTTTCATCTACATCACTTTTATTTTAAATTTAAATCAGGCAACCTTGCGTTCCACTTGCTTAAGCATTGGTTCGCTTTGTTCTTGCCTGGTTTCTTGATGCTCGGAAAACAACAAATTCGTCCCCAACTCGGCCCCATACAAATCATTCAGAAAATGATTAGTCAGGCCACTGATTGGACCATCGAAGTGCTTTTTGCCATTTTTCAGGGCAACCGCATGTTTACAGTACTTCACCGCATAATCCACCTGATGCAAGGTGACAATCACTGTTTTGCCGTCTTTTTTATTGATATCGGCCAAGGCATCCATCACATTACGAGCAGACTCCGGATCAAGAGAAGCAATGGGTTCGTCGGCCAGGATAATTTCTGCCTGCTGGCAAAGCGTACGGGCAATCGCCACCCTTTGCTGCTGGCCACCCGACAAGGTTGAAGCACGTCGATAGGCATGTTCAAGCAGGCCCACACGTTCAAGTGCGCGCAAGGCCCGTTCTTTTTCTTCAGCATTAAACAAACCCAGGGTGCCACGCAAACGGGACATCCGGCCCAGACAGCCCAGCAATACATTTTGCAGCACGCTTAAGCGGCCAACCAGATTGAATTGCTGAAAAATATATCCAATATCCGAACGAATGCGACGCACGTCACGGCTCAGATGACCATCGCCCTGGACCTGTTTACCCAATGCATGAATGGTTCCGCCATTTGCCCGATCGGCACAGGCCAGGCCCGACAAATGTCTCAGTAATGTTGATTTACCCGAACCTGATGCGCCAATCAGCGCCACCATGGCACCTATGGGTACATCCAGTTCCATATTGAATAAAACCTGTTTGGAACCAAAAGTTTTGTTCAGGTTTTGTACTTGAATAGCTGAAGCCATTTTTCTGCCTTTTTACAAAGGATTAATTCGAAAGATGGCTGCATCATAATGAGGTGATATGACAGGATAGTTAATGATTTATGACGAAATGGCAATATTATTCTTTGATAACCATCCCGAAAACCAGACAGGTTAACCCCGACAAAACCTGACGCTATCTATGTAATAAAAAAGGAATTGCCGAATTTTGGCAATTCCTTGATGACCCAAAAACTAGACAGGTTAAATGAAAAATTTAATTTGTAATAAGCGTACACAATGCAAAAAAAACTTCACCTCCTGTCGCATATTGCCGATTAACCACGCATGGTCACAAACTCTTCCGCTGTAGTGGGGTGAATGCCAATCGTACTGTCAAACCCGGCCTTGGTGACCCCTGCCTTGACGGCAACCGCAAAGCCCTGAATGATTTCACCGGCATCCTCACCCGCCATATGCATGCCTACCACTTTATCAGTGGCCACATCCACAATCAGCTTCATGAAAACCCGTGCGCTACTGCCGCTAAGTGTATGCTTGAGCTGACGAAATTCGGAACGAAATACCCGGATATCGCCAAATTTCTCCCAGGCTTGCTCTTCTGAATAGCCTACCGTGCCGATATTGGGATGGGTAAACACAGCTGTTGGAATATATTCATAACTCATTTTTTTCTGGTTTTTACCAAACAAGTCATCCACCAGCACCATTGCCTCGGCAAGGGCCACAGGCGTAAGCTGGATCCGGTCTGTCACATCACCCAGGGCAAAAATCGAAGGAATCGTTGTCTGATAACGCTCGTTAACCTTGATGGCCCCGTTTTTGGCGGTTTCACCACCCAACTCCTCAAAGCCCAGCCCACTGATATTGGGCGCACGGCCGGTGGCATATAAAATCTGGTCTGCCACCAGGACAGAGCCATCCTCGAGGGTTGCTTTCAGGCCTTCCATGGTTTTTTCAATTGAGGCGATATTCGCATTGACCCTTATATCGACACCCGCCTTGCGCATTTCATCGGCCACAAAATCACGGACTTCACGATCGAAGCCACGCAGGATCTGTTCGGAGCGGTACAACTGGATAACCGTTGAACCCAAACCATTAAAAATAGAAGCAAATTCGCTGGCAATATACCCCCCACCCACCACCAGCAGGCGCTGCGGAAATTCGGGCAGGTCAAATATCTCATTAGAGGTAATCACATGTTCTTTACCCGGCACATCCGGAACGGTGGGCTTGCCACCGGTAGCAATAAGGATATGCTTTGCCGTATAAGTTTGCCCGTTATCAAGCTGAACCGTGTGCGGATCTTGTAATTTTGCCCACCCGCGTACCAACTCTACACCGGCCCCCTTGAAGAGGTTTTCATAAACGCCGTTAAGACGGCTGATCTCTGTAGCCCTACGTTGCTTCAGGGTTTCCCAGTTAAGCACCGGCTTTTCCCCTTCCCAGCCATAGCCATGCGACTCTTCGAATGCCTCGGCATAATGCGCCGCATAACTGTACAATTTTTTGGGAATACATCCCAGGTTCACGCAGGTCCCCCCCAAAGGAGCCCCTTCTGCAGCGGCTACCCGTGCCCCTGTCTGGGCGGCCATACGGGCAGCCCGTACACCACCACTTCCGGCACCAATTACAAACAAATCAAAATCAAATTTATTCTGTTCACTCATTGTTGTTTCCCACGTTAATCATCCGGTTCATTATACGTGCTTTGGCCCGATCTCAGGATTGAAGGAAAATGCCTGCACCGCAATGCCTGTTCCGCCCACCGGAACAGGCATTTCATTTATTCAAAAATCACATTAATTAAATTCAGTAATTAGTTGTTTTAAAACAATATATTTTAAATAAATATATTTATTATGACGGCAAAACCTTTATAAACAGCTTATTGCCTGCGATACTGTAAGCACACTTTCTTGCCCAAGGTGCCGCCATGTCGATCCGTTTTTTTCTTTCCGCTCTTGTCTGTTCCTTGCTGCTGGCGGGTTGTTCCAGCAGTCCAAAGCTTGCCGGTTCATCCAAATACGCCAGTGTCGATGCTGCCAAACGACAACCCGTCATGAAAAACGCCCTGTCTTATATTGGCACCCCCTATCGTTATGGTGGCAACCATCCCGAAGAAGGTTTTGATTGCAGCGGTTTTGTCAATTATGTATTCAACGAAACCGCCAATGTCAAACTGCCTCGCAAAACCTCAACAATTGCCAGCGTTTCAAGACCAGTATCCAAATCGGCCCTGAAAAAAGGCGACCTGGTTTTCTTCAATACTTCGGGCCCTTACACTCATATGGGGATTTATATTGGCGATGACAAATTCGTGCATGCCCCGTCCAGTCGCAATAAGGGAAAAGTCAGGGTTGACTCCTTAAGCAGCCGCTACTTTGCACAGCGGTTTACCGATGCACGAACGCTGTTTATCCAATAGAAAAAGCCCGCCTTAACCAGCGGGCTTTTGTCACAATAAAGCAGGCATGGCCAGCACTTTATAGTGTGGCCATAAAATCATGGTTCTACTGCTTGAATTCTGGCTCGTGCAACCAAGCTGCATGCTTGGGTGCTTTTTTGGTTTTTGACCATTCTTCCAGCATATCCCATTTCACCTCATCAAGCTTGCGATCCATTTCAGGGGTTGCGGTTTTTGCCGCCAACTCTAAACGATGGCCGTTAGGATCACGGAAATAGATGGACTTGAAAATCACATGATCAGTTACCCCAATCACGTCGATGCCCTTAGCCTGCAACCTTGCCTTGGTTTCTTCCAGCTCTTCAACGCTGCCAACCTGAAAAGCAATATGCTGAACCCAGTCGGGCGTATTTTGGTCACGACCCATTGGCGGAGAATTGGGTACCTCAAAAAAAGCCAGGATATTGCCGTTGCCGGCATCCATGAAAATATGCATGTAAGGATCAGGCGCTTTGGTTGAAGGAACCTTGTCTTCTGCGATGGCCAGGACGAAATCCATACCCAGGTTTTCTTTGTACCAAAGTACGGTTTCTTTTGCATCTTTGCAGCGATAAGCAACGTGATGAATTTGTTGGATTGCCATGATATTTGCCTCTAAAAATTTTGTGTGTGTATTTGAGATACCGGATTAATTAGTAACCATGGTTACCATTAAACCAATATTATTTATTGATGTCAACAATAATTAATAAAAATCAATTATTTATTAAAATAACATTATTTTTTAGGTATCATTAAATTAATAATTTTTGTTACTATATTGCCTTCATCCATTTTTTCCATTATGAACCTGAACCTGGACGATTTCCTTCCTTACCAGATTACGGCATTGGCTGAACTAGTCAGCCAGTCGATTGCCCCTGTCTATCAGGCCCGCCACGGCCTTATGCGGGATGACTGGCGGGTTTTGTTTGCCCTCAACCAAGGCAAACATATGCGCGCCACCGACATCGCCCATCATGCAAGCCTTGATAAAATGCAGGTCAGTCGCGCCATTGCGCGGCTGGAAGAGAAAAAATTGCTGGCCAGAAGCGTTGATGAACAGGACAAACGCAACCTGATCATTTCAGTCACGCCCAAAGGCCGCTCGGTCTATCAGGAAATTGCACCCGGCATGCTGGCCCGCAACCAGTTCCTGCTCGAAGGCCTGCACCAGAACGAACAGGAACAGCTCAAAACCATCCTGCAATCCATCCACCAGCGGGCTGAACAGCTTATCAGGCAAGGCTAGCCCTCTTCAACCCGGCACGCAATTTAAGTTATCATTATTGGCATTCTGAACAGATATAAATACGGACTGGACTTGATTAACAATACACTTACCATTGCCGGGATGGATCCTTCCGGCGGAGCCGGCATACTGGCCGACGTAAAAACAATGAGTGCCCTGGGCACCTATGCCTGTGCTGTCGTGGCGGCACTTACCGCACAAAATACGCAGGGTGTGACCGGTGTACAGGCAATCACCCCCGAGTTTGTCGCCTTGCAGCTGGACACCCTTTTTCAGGATGTACGCATTGACGCAGTCAAGATCGGCATGCTAGGCCATGAGAAAGTCACCCTGGCAGTTACCGAAAAGCTGGCACAATTCAAGCCCGAATATATTGTGCTGGACCCTGTCATGGTCGCCAAAAGCGGGGATGTACTGCTTGAAAAAAATGCTATTCATGCATTAAAAGATGCACTGATTCCCCTGTCTACCATGATTACGCCCAACCTGCCCGAAGCCGGTGTCCTGCTTGATTCCCGTCCGGTTGAGACCATCAAGGAAATGTACCGTGTTGCAGAAAAACTGCGCAAACTGATGTCTGACCGAGAGAACAAATGGGTTCTGCTTAAAGGCGGACACCTGCCAGGCAATGACACCATCGACTTGCTGTATAACGGCGACCAAATGATAGAACTGCCCGGACAGCGGATAGCCACCAAAAACACCCATGGCACCGGTTGCACGCTATCAGCGGCCATTTGCGCCCTCTTGCCGCAACGCCAAAACATCCCGGAAGCCACAAAACAGGCCAAGGCCTACCTGGTTGCCGCAATTGCCCAGGCAGACCGGCTTACGGTTGGCAACGGTCACGGTCCCGTGCAACATTTTCATGCATGGTGGTAAGGATTACGACAAAACACGAATGATCTTAGTACAATAGGTCCAACTTTCATTTGAATGATTACAAGAAGCCAATATGAATGCCCCAACATCTTTAATTGAACAAAGCCGCTTTAACATGGTAGAGCAGCAGATCCGCCCGGCCAATGTTTTTGATAGTGCAGTACTGGATGCCATGCTTGCATTGCCGCGCGAGAACTTCGTTCCCGAACGCTACAAAAACCTGGCTTTTTCCGATATTGAAATTCCATTGGTCATCAACGGAATTGATACCCATGAGACCATGCTGCCACCTAAAATAGAGGCGCGCCTGGCACAGGAACTTCAATTAAAGCCCACTGATGCAGCACTGGAGATCGGTACGGGTTCAGGCTTTCAGGCTGCCTTGCTCAGTCGCTTGTGTGCACAGGTTCTCAGCATCGAAATCGATACGCATATCGCCGCTTTCGCCAAGGAAAATCTGCAGCGTGAAAAAATCAGCAATGTCAATGTTGAAATTGGTGATGGCCGCACTGGCTGGGGCTCGGCCGAGTTCAATGCCATTCTGGTTACCGGTTCCCTGCCCAGCATCCCGGACTCCCTGAAATACCAGCTTGCCATCGGTGGTCGCCTGGTTGCTGTTGTAGGTCAGGCTCCCGCCATGACTGCCGTACGGATTACCCGTACCACAGCCGCCTCCTTCGAAACCGAATCTTTGTTTGAAACCTGCATCAAGCCACTTAGTGGCACCACCGTTTCACACTTCAAGTTCTAGGCATTCTCTTCAGGCGCCTGCCCTGCTTCCCTGATTTTATTCACCAGGGAAGTGGTGGAGCGCTGAAACTCAAAGGGAATGGCTATTGCCTTGCCACCCCAGCTTTTTACCCTTGCCGTTTCTGGCAGTTTTTCCATTTCATAATCGCCACCCTTGACAATAATGTCTGGCTTTAGCTGCTCTATCAGCTCAAGCGGCGTGTCTTCAGCAAAACTAGTAACGGCACTTACGCAAGACAATGCCGCCAACAAAGCCGCCCGGTCTTCCTGACTATTCAAGGGGCGGTCGGGCGCCTTGCCCAGGCGTCGTACCGACTCATCGGTATTGACGGCAACAATTAACGTAGCACCCAGTTGTGCCGCCTGATCAAGATAACTGACATGTCCGCGATGCAAGATGTCAAACACCCCATTGGTAAATACCAGGGGACGCTTTAATTCACCCTTTTCCACTGCCTGCAAACATTGCTCGCGACTGAGTATTTTTTTTTCAAAGCGAATCGTCATTATTGCCTCAACTCCTTATTTATTGAACAAGCCTGCATTGACTGCCAGCCACAAGAAAAGAAATGCATTAAGTGCCAGGACAATCCCGACTACGGTTAACACCCGTTTGGTCTTGACCTGCGTCTGGTTAAGTTTTTCCAGTTCTTTCCTGAGCTGGGGCTGACTATAATCACGAGCCAGGCTGGCATGCACCAAACGGGGCAATTCGGGAATGATCTGCGACCATTGGGGGGCCTCATGCTTGATGCGCTCAAGCAGTCCTTTAGGTCCAATACGGTTCCACATCCATTTTTCCAGGAAAGGCTTGGCAGTTTTCCATAAATCCAGATCAGGATCCAGTTCACGACCCATCCCTTCAACATTAAGCAGGGTTTTCTGCAGCAGGACAAGCTGGGGCTGGATCTCAACATTAAAGCGGCGGGAAGTCTGGAACAGCCGCATTAACACTTGCCCTAATGAAATCTCAGAAAGAGGCCGATCAAAATGCGGTTCACATACCGCCCGCACAGCCGCCTCAAGCTCTTCCTCTCGGGTATTTGGCGGTACCCAGCCCGATTCAATATGGAGCTGGGCCACGCGACGATAATCGCGCTGGAAAAATGCCAGGAAATTTTGGGCCAAATAGTTTTTATCAAATTCGGAAAGGGAGCCAACAATCCCGAAGTCAAGAGCAATGTACTTGCCCATGGAAGCGGGCTGCTCTGACACCAGGATATTGCCCGGATGCATGTCTGCGTGGAAAAAGCCGTCTTCAAACACCTGGGTAAAGAAAATTTCCACCCCCATGCGCGCGAGTTTCTTGATATCTACCCCCGCCTTGCGCAAGCGCTCAACCTGGCTGACCGGAATCCCGTCCATCCATTCCATGGTAAAAACCGTTTTGGAAGTCAGGTTCCAGATAACCTCGGGCACCATGATCAGCTGGCTACGCTCGGGACTGGCAGAAAAATTACGTCTTAACTGACTGCAATTAGCGGCTTCAACCTGCAAATCCAGTTCATCATGCAGGTATTTATCAAATTCGGCCACCACTTCCTGAGGCTTAAGGCGACGGCCATCAGCCAACATTTTTTGTATCAAGCCGGCAAATACCCGCATGATGGCCAGGTCTTTCTCAATCACCTCAAGCATGCCGGGCCTGAGCACCTTAACCGCTACCTGTCGCCCATCATGCAACACCGCCCTGTGGACCTGGGCAACCGAAGCCGATGCCACCGGAACAGGATCAAACTTGGCAAACAGTTGATCAGGAGACTTTCCAAAAGCCTTGGTAATGCTTTCGATGGCAAGCTCAGATGAGAATGGCGGGACCCTGTCCTGCAAAGCCGACAATTCATCGGCAATATCAAGGGGAACCAAGTCACGCCGGGTCGACAACACTTGCCCGAATTTGACAAATATCGGGCCCAATGACTCTAGCGCCAGGCGCAATCGCTCGCCACGCGGTTTCTTGTATTTACGCCCAAGACGAACCACCTTCAGCAAATTAGTTGCAACAGGATGCTTGATACCGCTTAAAACCAGTTCATCCAGGCCATACCGGATTGAAATTAAAATAATCCTGATAAGCCGAAAAAAAGTCATCATCATGAAACACCCCGGTCACTTCGTTTGGTTTGCAGTGCCCGGACTCTGTTTTGCAAGTCATCCAACCGTTGGTTTTTTTGCTTCACCTGTTCCTGAAAGCTTTCAAAAGCAGGACGCGACAATATCATGCGCGCCTCTTCAGACAAATATTCGCTGACATTTTCCGCCCCCCGGCGGACCAGTTCCTGCCCGTTGTCCCGAACAAAACCAAAACTTTTGATAAGCCGTTTGGCCAGAATGGGGCCAACCATACGCCTCAGGTCATGCTCGACATCCCAACGCAAGTCGCGGGCCAGGTCTGACACCAGTTGAGCCAGCCCGGCATCACCCTCAAGGTGCAGCAAGGAAGACAAAAGCTGGGGATTATCACGATTACGGATGGCATCGGGAAGTTCGCTAAACTTGTCTTCAGGCAAGGAAAGACTCACGTTGGGAACGATCGCGGCATCAGCCACGCTTAATGAACCATCATAGTGCAGGGTATAAAGGAACGAAAAACGGGCGATATTGATCCGCACGGTTTTACCTGCATGCGCAGCGACCTTATCCTTGGCCCAAGGCTCTCGGTTAAGTAAGGCGTTCAGCAGATTAACGGAAACCTGATTAGGATGAAGAAAAGAGGGGAACATTTGATGCGTCCGGCAGAAAAAACAGTTTGGCAAACAAACTTCAAGTTTACCTTTTTTTGTCATGGCCCTGCCATAAACCTAAGCGGAACAAAGAATCCAGGCTGGCAAGGCCACCAATATAATCAAGCACAAACAAATAAAGGCGCCCTATAAAAGAGCGCCTTTATGATTATAGGCCGGCCAATTAAATTAAAAAGCAGGCACAGCAATCAGATGGCATCAAGATGCAGAGTCAACGGGAATTTGCTGGATACCCGCCAACAGCCACCCGCCCTGCTCGGGCTTGTACAAGTTCCATACCTCTTCAAAACGGAATGCGGCAGTATTCACCTCTTCACGCAGCATGCCAGAGAAGCGGACACTGGCCAAGTGACCGTCATTGACCTGTTCGATACCCAGCAGCTCTGCATTGAGCAGCACCACTTCAGTCACAGTCTGGCCGGCACGAGCGGTAATTTGCGGTGTCAGCTCGGCAATCAGGTCGTCAGTGAGGTATTCTTTAAGGGCCGGTATATCGCCCTTGTCCCAAATACCCTGAATGGCCTTGAACTGTTGCTTGGCATTCTGCAAGAAAGCAGGCGTGTCAAAATCGGCCGGTACAAACCAGGTTTTATCAACATTGGGGTTTTCGGCAGCAACCACTTCGGGCTGGGTCGTTGAAACCGGCGCAGCCACAGGGGCCGGCGCGGCGGCAGGCATGGCCGGCTTTTGGCCAAACATGGGCTGCTGTTCGTTCTGGCGATACATATTGTTATTGCCAGCGGCACCTTGCATGGCAGGCTTGGCTACGCCACCACGCAGGCGGCGAACGATAAACATGATGGCAAAAATGACAATACCAATCAGGATTGCGCTGGAAAGGAACTCAAGAAAAGCGCCACCTAAGCCCATGCTGGATAACAAGGCTGCAATACCCAAGCCAGCGGCGATGCCCGCGATAGGTCCCAAAAAGCGTGAAAAACCGCTTTTTTGCGCAGCAGCACCGGTTGCAGCAGCTGTACTGCCAGCGGCTGCAGAACGCTGTGTTGTATTGGCAGCTGCCGGAGGAGTCGTTGCTGCACGATTCTGAGTAACGTTACTGGACTGACGGCCAACGCTGCTACCACCACCCATGCGACGCGCTTCGGCATCAAAAGAAACCGTCAGCATGGCGGAGGTTGATACCACCACCAATGCCGCGGCTAAAAATTTGGACCATTTCTTAGTCATTAAAACTAGCTCCTTGTATATAATCGGGCCTGCCTTCGCAGGCGTATCGGCTAATCTTACAAAAAGCTGAACGTTTTCACAAGTAAAAAAAACCAAAAAGGCAAGGCTATTGTTTCAAAACACTACTTTTCAACCATTCCCTGCCCTGTTTTATGACACCAACCGAGCTTGCTTTCAGCCCAGCTTGATACCCTCGTGCACAGCGGCAACGCCCGCAGTCAGGTTAAAATACTGCACCCGATCAAAGCCAACTTCACGCATCATGCCTGCCAGCGTTTCCTGGTCAGGATGCATGCGAATGGATTCGGCCAGGTAACGGTAACTGTCTTCATCGCTGGCAATTTTCTTGCCCAGCCAAGGCAATATATTGAAAGAGTACCAGTCATAAGCAGGTTCCAGTGGCTTGTAAACCCTGGAAAACTCAAGTACCAGCAGTTTGCCGCCCGGTTTGAGCACCCTGAACATTTCAGCCAGCGCTTTTTCTTTATGTGTCATATTGCGCAAACCAAATGCCACCGTTACGCAATCAAAATAATTATCGGGAAACGGCAAGTACTCAGCGTCACAAACCGCTGTAGGCAAGACGACACCTTTGTCGATAAGACGGTCACGGCCCACACTTAACATGGAACTGTTGATATCGGTATGCCAGACCTCTCCAGTATCCCCCACTTTTTTCCCAAAAGCCAGGGCAAGGTCTCCGGTGCCTCCGGCGATATCAAGCACCTTCATGCCCCGGCGTACATTGGCCCGGCCAATGGTGAACACTTTCCAGACCCGATGCAACCCTACCGACATAAGATCATTCATGACATCGTAACGGGAAGCCACCGAGTGAAAGACTTCCGCCACCTTGCTGGCCTTTTCGGATTCATTGACGGTCTTGAAGCCGAAATGGGTGGTTGAATTTTCGCTGCTTTCTTGGTTCGTATCAGGTTTCATACAATAATCTTATTTAAACGGAGTGTTGTCACAAACATGACATAATTAGGCAATACCATAAGTGTCATACATAAGTATTGCATTTTAACATTGGTACCATTACAAATTTTACTTCATTATGGCAAGCACAATCCTCGTAGTAGAAGATGAGCCGGCAATTCAGGAACTCATTTCCGTCAATTTATCCTTTGCAGGTCATAAAGTTTTACGCGCACTTGATGCTGAACAGGCAAAAATCCTGATCAACGCAGAGCTCCCTGACCTGATTCTGCTGGACTGGATGCTACCCGGTGCTTCGGGCCTGAGCCTGGCCAGAAGCCTGCGGTCCGATGAACGGACCAAGGGCATTCCCATCATCATGCTAACAGCCAAAAGCGCTGAAGAAGATAAAGTTGAAGGCCTTGAAAGTGGTGCCGACGACTATATTACAAAGCCCTTTTCACCCAAAGAGCTAATGGCACGCATCAAGGCGGTTTTACGTCGCCGGGCACCACAACTGACCGATGATGAAATTGAAATTGCCGGCCTTAAACTGGATCCGGTTTCCCACCGAATTACCGGCAATGGCAACAACCTGCCCTTGGGGCCCACTGAATTCCGCCTTTTGCATTTTTTCATGACCCACCCCGAACGTGTCTTTACCCGCAGCCAGCTACTTGACCAGGTGTGGGGAGATCATGTGTTTCTTGAAGAAAGAACGGTCGATGTCCATATCCGCCGTTTGCGCAAAGCGCTTGAACCCTCGGACCATCATGGCCTGATTGAAACCGTTCGTGGCAGCGGGTACCGTTTCACCACCCGTCTTCCACAATAACGACCGCATAATGCGATAAAATCCCGTTGGCAGACCAAACGGCCTGTTATTTACCCTTCATTTACACGTTATTTTGGGCATACAGGCCCGGTGGTTGCTTATCATGAGATGGATAAAACCCTTGCTATGGCTTTGTTTCGCAGTATTGTTCTGCATGGGCATTCAATATCTGGCACAGGGTTATTGGGGTATCGTCTCTCTGGGGCTCATCTTTGCGATTTACTATTACCTCGAAGACAAGTACTTCCAACTTACCGTCAAATGGGCCAGGGATACTGAAAATCCGCCCTCTCCCGATCTTGGCAAATATGATGACATTGTCACGCCCATTTACAAGATCCTGCGTTTTCGTGGCAACGAACTGAAAGCACTCAAACACCTGTCCCACAGTGTTTTATCTGCCGCCCAAGCATTGCCCGCCGCTGCCATAACACTAGACCGCAATTTCCATATCGAATGGTGTAACGGCCTGGCGGAAAAAATGCTGGGCCTTAGTTATGAGCAAGACAAGGGATATAACATTTTCAACCTGGTCCGCCTGCCCGAATTTATTGAATATGCACAAAATGGTGACTGGAGCGATTCTTTTGTCACCCACATGGAATCGGATGGCCAGTTCCGATGCCTTAAATTTGACCTGAACCAATATTCGGAAGAAGGCATCCTGATGCTCTGCCAGGATATCACGCAGCTCGAAAAACTGCGCACCACGCAACAAGACTTTGTGGCCAATGTTTCTCACGAAATCCGCACACCGCTTACCGTTCTAATCGGTTTCCTGGAAACACTGCAAGACCTGCCTCCCGAAGCGGTTTCTCCTGAACAACGCAAACAATACGAAACGCTCATGCACGAGCAGGCCCAGCGCATGATGGCGATTGTTGCCGATTTACTGACCCTGTCCACGCTGGAATCCACCCAGGCCAGCAATGGGCAAAAACTGGTGCTGGCCCAGCTGATCGAGTCTGCCGGCCAACAGGCCCACTCCTTGTCCAAAGGCAAGCACAAATTCATTTTTGACATAGACGACAAACTGGCCATTAATGCCCAGCAAACCGAAATATCTTCAGCCATCAGCAACCTGATGACCAATGCCGTTCGATATACTCCTGCCGATGGAACCATTACCGTCAGCTGGCATAAGGACGACAAAGGCAATGCCGTTTTCAGTGTCAAAGACACCGGGCTGGGCATTTCCAAACAGGATATTCCCCGCATCACGGAACGCTTCTACCGGGTCGACAAAAGCCGCTCACGGGCCTCGGGCGGCACCGGACTGGGCCTGGCCATTACAAAACACATCATAATACGGCATAATGCCAAATTGGTCATCGACAGCGAAATCAACAAGGGAAGTACATTCAGCATCATATTTCCCCCCGATAGCATTATTAATGAGCCCGACACCCGTTCATCAAAAAAACTGGCAGTTCACGCCTGAAGGTGATGCGTGCCTGATCATCCGCTTCACGCCTGAAGGCATCAGCACCCGGATCAGCCAGCTTTGCCTGCAGGCGGCCCGAAGCATTGCCAACGCCTGCCTGCCTGGCATCAGCGACATTGTGCCCGCCTATAACTGCGTGGGCGTGCATTACCAGGCTTCCTGCTGGGGCAACATGCCCTATGAAAATCTTTGCCATACTCTGGACGCATTGCTGAAACAACAGCATGACCCTGCCAAGGCAGCAGCCGAAAAAACCGTTGAAATCCCGGTTTGTTATGATCCTGAATATGGCATCGACCTTGAGTTACTGGCAAGCAAATTCCAGTGCAGCATTGAACAGATCATTGCCTTGCATACGTCACGTACGGCACGGGTTTTCATGCTGGGCTTTGCACCAGGCATGCCGTACATGGGCACCCTTGATGAAAAACTGGATGTCCCGCGCCTGGCCACCCCACGCCTTGCCATCGCTGCCGGCTCGGTCGCCATCGCCAACCGGCAAACCGTCATTTACCCCCATGCCTCACCAGGCGGCTGGCATATTATCGGCAGGACACCGATTGCACTGTTTAACCCGGAACGTGCCCCCCACTCACTCCTGTCCCCCGGAAACATGGTCCGTTTCAAGGCAATCAGCAAGGAAACGTTTGCAACCCTAAAGCAGGATAACAATGAGCATCCAGGTCATTAGCCCAGGCGTGCTTTCCACCTTTCAGGATGAAGGCAGGCACCGGTTTCAGTCAATTGGCGTACCCGTTGGCGGTGTCATGAACCAGAGCAGCCTGCGGCTGGCCAATTTACTGGCTGGTAATCCGCCTTCCGAGACAGTACTGGAAATCACCTTAAGCGGTCCCAGGCTGTTGTTTGAAGAAGATGCCTGCATCGCTTTCAGTGGCGCTCCGATACATGCCTTTGCCAATGACACCCCCATACCCGTCAATCGCCCCTTTCTGATACAGGCCGGGCAAACGCTGCATTTCATGCCAGACCCGCGTTCTGCCATGGCACGCACCTGCCTGGCCGTACATGGCGGATTTGAATTGCCCGCCATGATGGGCAGTTGCAGTACTGACCTGAAAAACCGATTGGGCGGCTATCACGGGCGGGCACTGAAAAAGCAGGACCGGATTGAAATCAAAAAACCGCTGGCCTCCCAGCACCGCCAAACCCTGCTGGATTTTTTCAATGCCCTTGAAATTTATCTTCCCGCCAATTTAGGCTTGCAGAAAAAACACGGCATCAGGGTCATCAAGGGCTATCATTGGGATCATTTCACCCGTGAATCCCAGGCGCGTTTCCTTAACGACTCCTTCAGGATAACACCACAATCCGAACGCATGGGATACCGCCTGCAAGGCCCGGTCCTGGCCTTGCAGTCACCCTTGCAGATCTTGTCCGAACCCACAGCATTCGGCTCCATCCAGGTACCGCCTGATGGCAATCCGATTATCCTCATGGCAGACCGCCAAACCACCGGTGGCTACCCCAAAATCGCGAATGTCATTTCGGCTGATCTCCCGGTTTTGGCCCAAATGCTACCGGGCGAGCATTGCACCTTTTCCCTGCTCGACCTGAAAGAGGCACAAAGATTAATGCTTGATCGGGAAAAAAAGTTCATGACATTGCAAAAACAGCTGGCGCTGATTGCACTGCAATTGTCACAGTGTTACCTTTAAGCATGCAAAGGAGCAATACCGGTGAAAAAATTGGATTTCAATTGTGATATGGGTGAAAGTTATGGACCCTGGACCATGGGCAACGATGATGCCGTCATGCCCCACGTCACCTCAATCAATATTGCCTGCGGCTTTCATGGTGGCGATGCCCACATCATGCGCAAGACCGTGGCCAATGCCATCAAATACCAGGTACATATTGGCGCGCATCCCGGCCTGAATGACCTGCCAGGTTTTGGACGGCGGCCTTTTCCTATTTCTCCCGACCAGGCCTATGACCTGGTTGTGGTCCAAATCGGCGCGTTGGCGGCGGTAGCCAAAACCCAGGGGGGCCGCCTGCATCACGTCAAAACACACGGTGCCCTTTACAACATGGCCGCCAATAACGACGCGTTATCGCGAGCCATCGCACAAGCCGTCATGGATATTGACGGTTCTTTGGTTTTATATGCCTTGGCCAATAGCCGACAAGCATTCATCGCGCAAGAAATGGGCCTGCAAGTTGCACACGAGGTATTTGCCGATCGCAGCTATCAGGATGATGGTACCCTTACCCCCCGTAGTACGCCCGGCGCTATTATCAGCGACCCTATACAGGCCATACAACAAGTCATTTCCATGCTGGAAAAGGGCCATGTGACTGCACTTTCCGGCAAACAGATTCCCATACAGGCGGATACCCTGTGCATTCACGGTGACCAGCCTGGTGCTGCCGACTTTGCACGGCAAATACACGAGGCGTTAAAAAGGCAAGGGCTGTTATAACCCTTGCCTTGCACATGCCTGATGGTTTGGTGCTATTTACACCAAAACGCGCTCGATGCCACCTGTATTGGCATTCTTGACATAATCAGCCATCCAGTTTTCACCCAGTATATGGCGAGCCATTTCCACCACAATATAATCGGCATCAATGGCTATATCGCCCTGATAACGCGCCAGCCCCTGTAAACAGGAAGGGCAGGAAGTTAACAGCTTGACCTCGCCGGCAAAGCCATCAGCGCGCATTGCGGCTGAGTTCTTACGCAGCTCCTCTTCCTTGCGGTATCGAATTTGAGTGGAAATATCGGGACGGCTAACCGCCAATGTACCAGACTCACCACAGCAGCGATCCGCCTTGATGGTGGTATCACCCACCAGGGATTTCACCGTTTTCATGGGATCCTGTTGCTTCAGGGGCGTATGGCAAGGATCATGGTACATATACCGCTTCCCAGTGGCACCATCCAGTTTCAAGCCTTTTTCAAGCAGGTACTCATGGATATCAATCAGGCGGCAGCCCGGAAATATCTTTTCAAACTCATAGCCTGCAAGCTGATCGTAACAGGTACCACAACTGACGACAACCGTTTTAATATCAAGATAGTTCAGAGTAGTCGCCATCCGGTGGAACAGGACCCGGTTGTCGGTAATGATCTGTTCAGCCTTGTCCAGTTGGCCGTTACCACGTTGTGGATAGCCACAGCACAGATAGCCCGGTGGCAGTACGGTTTGTACCCCGGCATGCCACAGCATGGCCTGGGTGGCCAACCCTACCTGGGAAAACAGGCGCTCTGACCCGCAACCCGGGAAATAGAACACAGCTTCGGTATCGGCACTGGTTTTATGTGGATCACGAATAATCGGCACAAAATTCTTATCTTCGATATCCAGCAGTTTACGGGCACTTTGCTTAGGCAAACCACCTGGCATTTTCTTGTTCACGAAGTGAATGATTTCTTCGCGCAGGGAAGCACGCCCAATTGTTGCTGGCGGATGGGCCGTTTGTTTTTTGACAACCGAACTAAGGACCTCATTACCCAGTCGCTGGGCCTTGTAACCAAGATCCATGACCTTGCGGGTCACATTAATCGTGGTGGGGTCAGTGGCATTCAGGAAAAACATGGCGGCCGTTTTGCCTGGACGAACCGATTGCTTGCCCATACGATTGAGTACCGTCCGCATGGCCATGCTAACGTCCCCAAAATCAATATCCACCGGACAGGGGTTATAGCACTTGTGGCATAAGGTGCAATGTTCGGCAACATCTTCAAACTCGGACCAATGTTTCAGGCTAATGCCCCGGCGGGTTTGTTCTTCATACAGGAATGCCTCAACCAACAGGGAAGTGGCCAGAATCTTGTTGCGTGGCGAGTACAGCAGATTGGCGCGTGGCACGTGCGTGGCACAGACTGGCTTGCATTTGCCGCAACGCAGGCAATCCTTGATAGAGGTAGAGATGGCGCCAATATCACTTTGCTTCATGATCAGGGACTCATGACCCAACAGGTTGAAGCTGGGGGTCCAAGCATTACGCAAGTCGGAACCCGCAAACAGCTTGCCCGCATTGAATCGCCCTTCGGGGTCAATTTCCTGCTTGTACTGGCGGAACGGAGCCAGTTCGGCGTCAGTCAGGAATTCCAGCTTGGTCAGGCCAATGCCGTGCTCACCTGAAATCACCCCGTTCAGGTCACGAGCAATTTGCATGATGCGCACAACCGTTTCATTGGCCTCACGCAGCATTTCATAATTGTCCGAGTTAACCGGAATATTGGTATGCACATTACCGTCACCGGCATGCATGTGCAAGGCAACAAACACCCGGCCTTTCAGGACGCGGTCATGAATAGCCTGCATCTCGGTAAGGACTGCCGCCCTGTCCGCACCAGAAAAAATCACTTCCATTTTGGCCAGGATTTCTTTCTTCCAGGAAATCCGAATGGTGCGATCCTGCAATACATCAAAAATCCGGCACTCGGGCTGCTCCTGCAATCGCGGCTTCAGGACTTCCATCAACTCGTCCATACCCAGCAGGGAAAGTTTTTCAAGGCTGCCAGCCAGGGACTCATCCATATTGTTCAGCAACCATGACCAGCGCGAAGCCGTCAAGCCAAGCACCTCACGGGCTTCTTCAATGCGGCTGCCAATCACTTCTTCACGGGTCAGCTCTTCATCAAGAAAATCTTCCGATTTGTAAACGGGCAATTCGGTATCAAGAAAAGCCTCAAGCTCTTCTACCAGCTTGAGTTTGTTACGGGTAGACAACTCAATATTGATACGTTCGATTTCTTCGGTGTATTCACCCATGCGATCAAGGGGAATCACAACGTCTTCGTTGATTTTGAACGCGTTGGTATGACGGGCAATCGCGGCGGTACGGGAACGGTCAGCCCAGAATTTCTTGCGTGCCTCGGCACTGACCGCAACGAAGCCTTCCCCGCTACGGCCATTGGCCAGGCGCACCACCTGACTGGCGGCCGCAGCCACCGCATTTTCATCATCACCGACAATATCGCCAATCAGCACCATTTTCGGGAAAGCGTCGCGTTTGCTCTTGGTAGCATAACCCACCGCCCGCAAATAGCGCTCGTCCAGATGCTCGAGTCCGGCCAGTATGGCACCGGTTTTACGGCCTTCGGTATCAAGATAGTCCTTGATTTCAACAATTGACGGCACAGCATCACGGGCCTGCCCGAAAAATTCAAGACAGACCGTGCGGGTATGCTTGGGCATGCGGTGCAGCACCCAGCGGGCAGAAGTAATCAGCCCATCACAGCCTTCTTTCTGGACACCAGGCAAACCGGCCAGAAATTTATCGGTAACATCCTTGCCCAGACCTACTTTACGGAAGGCACTGCCTTCGATATCGATAATTTTTGTACGCAGTTCTTTTGTGCCCGGCGCATAACGGCCGTCAAACCACTTCACTTCAAAGCGGACCTGTCCGGCATCATGGATTTTGCCCATATTGTGCTCAAGACGGGTGACCTCAAGCCAGTTACCATCGGGGTCTACCATCCGCCACCAGGCCAGGTTGTCTAACGCGGTTCCCCAGAGCACGGCTTTCTTGCCACCGGCATTCACGGCCACGTTACCGCCAATACAGGAAGCTTCTGCAGAGGTTGGATCTACGGCAAATACAAACCCGGCAGCCTCAGCCGCCTCAGAAACCCGTTTCGTAACCACACCGGCGCCAGACAGAATCGTGGCAACAGGCTCTTGCAACCCGGGCAGGACAAGCTGTTCGACTGCAGAGAGCGAATCCAGTTTCTCGGTGTTAATCACGGCAGAGCGCCATGACAGGGGAATGGCACCCCCGGTATAACCCGTACCACCCCCACGGGGTATGATGGTTAGCTTAAGCTCGAAACAGGCACGCACCAGGGCCGCCATTTCCAGTTCGGAATCAGGCGTCAGGACAACAAAAGGATACTCGACACGCCAGTCGGTCGCGTCGGTGACATGGGAAACCCGTGACAAACCGTCAAACTTGATATTGTCTTTCTGGGTAATACGACCCATTTCCTGCAGCACTTCAGCACGCAGGGTTTCGGTATACTCGAATTCCGCCTCAAACTCGATCACTGCCTTATGGGCGCGCCTGAGCAGCTCCTGGACCTTGCTGTCATTTTCTTTGTTTGAAGGTTCACGACGACGGTTGATTTCGTTGAGTCGATGGTTAAGCGCCTCTATTAGCAGGCCACGACGTTTGGGATTGTCTAACAAGTCATCCTGAAGATAGGGGTTGCGCCTGACCACCCAGATATCCCCCAAAACTTCGTACAACATACGCGCAGAACGACCCGTTTTGCGAACCCCCCTGAGATCGGACAGCAAATCCCAGGCATCACTACCCAAGAGGCGGCCAACCACTTCCTTGTCTGAAAAGGAAGTGTAGTTATAAGGAATCTCACGCAAACGCCGGACCGGCCCGGCTTGCTCTGCTTCTGACAAAATCTGGGTATCAATAGGTGCGTTCATACTAATAAAAGGCTGGATGAATTTGAAATATATCTGAGGATAAATATCATTTTACGCGGAGAACCCGAAATTTATTAAAGTAAACTGGCTTTATCCTAAAACAGACGCAATAAAACAGCAGTCATGAGCACATATCGCACAAATTTGCCAATTGCCATATAAAAAATACAGGGTAACAAGCGCAGTTTCATCCATCCTGCAACACTGCATAAGGGATCACCCACAATGGGTAGCCAGGAAAACAACAATGCCCAGGGACCCATTTTCCGCAAATACACAGCCAGTTTCCTGAAATAGGTACCACCCAGTTTTTGTTGCTTGCGACGCCTTTCCTGCAAGCGTGCTGCCGGACTTTGCCCATCAGCAAACTGATGCGTTTTTTTCCAGTGATCCACCCCTTTTTTGGCCCAATAGCCCATATAGTAGGACACCACGCCGCCAATTGTATTACCTGCCGTTGCAACCAATACGGCCGCCCAGAACATATCGGGGGACAACTTGAGATAAGCAAACACGGCTGGCTCAGAGCCCATGGGCAACAAGGTTGCTGACACCAGGGCAATCAAAAAAATAGCCGGCAACCCCACTGCGGGCAAAGCCAATGTTTGCAGCAGCCATTGCACGGCTCCCATCATTTCATTTTCCATACTACCTGTAACTCACGTAAATTTTTATGAACCGGTCCTGATTCAAGTCTGGGCAAACCGGAAGTTGCTATGTTAATCTGTAATATATTGTTTGATCCTTAACTCCCCCAACATGTCCACAGATTATCTAAAACGTATTTTGACATCAAAAGTTTATGATGTTGCCACAGAGACCCCACTGGAACCCGCAAAACTGCTTTCTGCCCGTATCCAGAATACTATTTTGCTTAAACGTGAGGATACTCAATCCGTTTTTAGCTTCAAGATCCGGGGAGCCTACAATAAAATGGCCAATATGTCAGCCGAAGCACGCTCACATGGCGTGATTTGCGCCTCGGCAGGCAACCACGCCCAGGGCGTTGCGCTTTCCGCCAAAAAATTGGGTTGCCGTGCCGTGATTGCCATGCCTGTCTCCACTCCCAAGGTCAAGGTAGATGCGGTCAGGCGCCTGGGGGGTGAAGTCGTGCTGCACGGCGGCAGTTATACCGAAGCCTACGAACACGCCCTAACGCTGCAAAAAGAACAAAACCTGACTTTCGTACACCCTTTTGACGACCCCGATGTGATTGCCGGCCAAGGTACCATTGCCATGGAAATCCTGCGCCAGCAACCCAATTCCCTGGATGCCATTTTTGTGTGCATTGGCGGTGGCGGCCTGATTGCCGGCATTGCCGCCTACATCAAGCAATTACGCCCGGATATCAAGGTAATCGGTGTCCAAACCGAAGACTCGGACGCCATGATCCGCAGCATTCGGGCCGGACGTCGGGTTACCCTGAACGATGTCGGGCTGTTTGCCGACGGCACAGCGGTCAAACAGGTGGGCGTTGAAACCTTCCGCCTGGCAAAAGAATATGTCGATGATTTCGTGACGGTAGACACAGATGCCATTTGTGCCGCCATTAAAGATGTTTTCCAGGACACCCGCAGTGTTCTCGAGCCCTCGGGTGCCTTGGCGCTGGCGGGTGCCAAGCGCTATCTGGCTGAACACAAATGGAAAAACAAAACCGTGGCAGTCATCACTTCCGGCGCGAACATGAACTTCGACCGCCTGCGTTTTGTGGCCGAACGTGCCGATGTCGGTGAAGCCAAAGAAGCTATTTTTGCCGTCACCATGCCCGAAATCAAAGGCAGCTTCAAGCAGTTATGCACTGCCTTGGGTTCCCGCAACGTGACCGAATTCAATTACCGGATCTCGGATGCCAACAAGGCTCATGTGTTTGTGGGTGTCCAGATAAGCTCGGTGGAAGAGGCGGAAAAAGTGGCGACCCGCTTGCGTCGCAAAAAATTCGATGTCCTTGACCTGACTTCCGATGACTTGGCCAAATCACACCTGCGCTATATGGTGGGCGGGCATTCGTCTCTGGCAGAAAACGAAGTATTGTACCGCTTTGAATTCCCCGAGCGCCCGGGTGCCTTGATGAAATTTCTCGACACCATGAATCCTGAATGGAATATCAGTCTCTTCCATTACCGGAATCAAGGAGCCGATTACAGCCGCGTCCTGGTAGGCATCCAGGTGCCACCGGCAGACAAAAAAGCCTTCAAGGAATTCCTGTCAACTATTGGTTATCCATTCGTCAAGGAAACCGACAATCCCGCCTACAAACTGTTTTTATAAGCGGTTACTGCATCAAGACAAAAACGGGGCAATGTTAATTTGCACCGTTTTTATTCCATTTATCAGAACTCACAAACCGTAAAAACCGACAAACCGCTTTCGCGGATCAGCGTGGATCCACCAAGATCGGGCAAATCTATAATAGCTGCGGCCTCAACCACATTGGCACCCAGACGCTGCAACAAACGACTTGCCGCAACCATGGTACCACCGGTGGCAATCAGGTCATCAACCAGCAAAACCCGTTGGCCAGGCAGCACTGCGTCCGTGTGCATCTCGACACTGGCATTGCCATATTCCAGCTTATATTCTTCGGCTACCGTATTGAAGGGCAATTTGCCGCTTTTACGCACCGGTACAAAACCCAGATTCAGTTCATAGGCCAGCACACTGCCAATAATGAATCCACGCGCATCGACACCGGCTACCAGATCCATGCGCTGGCGCATGTAACGGTAAACAAAAATATCAATCAAGGCACGAAAGCTGCGCGGATCCTGAAGCACGGGCGTAATATCCCGAAATGTAATGCCTTCCTTGGGCCAGTTAGGCACACTTCGTATCGCATTACGAACAAGCTCATTGGGATCAATCATCATGGTTTCTCAAGGTAGGTTGATGAAATTTACGAAAAAACACGGTTATCGTGCCAACGCCTGGTCTGCTGCTGAAATCGTAACAGTCGAAGAAACGCGTCTGGCCTTTTCCAGCGCCTGCTGCACCTCTGCCGCCGATGCCAGGGCAACGCCCATACGCCGTTTTACATAAGACTCTGGCTTGCCAAACAAGCGCAAGTCGGTTCCCTCTTCTGCCAGTGCCTGCGCCACATTGGCAAATTTTATGGCCTTGGCTTCAATACCGCCATAAATCACGCTGCTGGCACCCGGCTGACGCAATTGCGTATTAACCGGCAAACCCAGCAAGGCCCGGGCATGCAAATCAAACTCGCTTTGTAACTGGCTGATCATGGTAACCATGCCGGTATCATGGGGTCGCGGACTGACTTCGGAAAACCAGACCTGCTCACCTGCCACAAACAATTCCACCCCAAACACACCCATGCCGCCAAGGTTTTCAGTTACGGTTCGGGCAATTTCCCGGGCTTTGTCCAGGGCTTTCGGGTTCATGGGATGCGGCTGCCAGCTTTCAATATAATCACCATCAAGCTGTTTATGGCCAATCGGTTCGCAAAAAGCGGTCTGGACCTGACCGCTAACGGGATCACGATATCGAACCGTCAGCAGGGTTATCTCATAATCGAAATTGATAAACCCTTCGACAATTACCCTGCCTTTACCGGTGCGTCCACCCTCTTGGGCATACATCCAGGCCTTTTCCAGGTCTGCGGCAGATTTGAGCACCGACTGCCCCTTACCCGAGGAGGACATGACCGGCTTGATCACACAGGGATAGCCAATTTCATTATTGATGGCTGCCTCAAGCTCATCAAGCGTATCAACAAACTGGTAGGGCGAAACCGGCACACCAAGGGTTTCTGCAGCCAGCCTGCGAATACCCTCACGATTCATGGTAAGTCGTGCGGCACGGGCGGTGGGTACCACCCTTGCCACGCCCGCTTCTTCAAGTTCCACCAGCAAATCGGTGGCAATCGCTTCAATTTCAGGAACGATAACATCGGGCTTTTCTGCCAAAATAATGCGCCGGAGCGCTTCCTTGTCAGTCATGGGCACCACATGTGAACGATGCGCCACCTGGTGAGCAGGTGCGTTTTCATAGCGATCAACCGCTATCACCTCTACACCGAACCGCTGCAGGGCAATTGTCACTTCTTTACCCAGTTCTCCGGAACCCAATAACATCACCCTGACGGCGGCTTCGGACAAAGGTGTTCCCAAGAGAGGGACTGACGAGTCTTTCATAATCCACTACACTTCCAAAAAATTGATACATAACCCGCTGATTTTCACCACATTATAGGGCCATGCACGCATGAAATACGGTTTTTTCGGTGAAACTGGCAAAACCATGTTTTAGTATTCCCGATATGATTAAAATCACGGAATGATGAAGAATATTGAATACGCTCCCGAAAAGGCGCTGCAAGCAGGACGCCGGACCATTCAGGCTGAAGCACAGGCGCTGATGGATCTTCATGACCGCCTTGACGAAAACTTCAGCAAAGCCATTGCCTTGCTCCTTGGTTGCCAAGGACGGGTTGTGGTTATGGGACTGGGCAAATCCGGACATATCGGCCGCAAGATCTCCGCCACCTTGGCATCTACCGGATCGCCCAGCTTTTTTGTGCATTCCGGCGAAGCGGTACATGGCGACCTGGGCATGGTCACGGGCAGGGATATCGTGATTGCCATTTCCTATTCAGGCAACTCCAACGAATTGTCAACCGTCCTGCCAGTAGTGCGCAGGCTGGGTACCAAGGTCATCGCCATTTGCGGCCATACCAATTCTGACCTGGCTAAACTGTGTGACGTGTTTCTGGATGCCAGCATCAAAAAAGAGGCTTGCCCACTTAACCTTGCCCCTACCACCAGCACGACGGTGGCCCTAGCCCTTGGAGATGCCCTGGCGGTTACCTGCCTTGAGGCGCGCAATTTTGGCGAGTCAGATTTTGCCCGTTCCCACCCGGGTGGGGCGCTGGGCCGTCGCCTGCTCACTTATGTCAGGGATGTCATGCGACAGGGCGATGACCTGCCACTGGTCCATCCTGACATTCCCTTGCCTGAGGCCCTGAAAGAAATGTCACTCAAACGCATGGGCATGACTGCGGTGATCAATGACAAAAATGAGCCCATCGGCATCTTCACTGATGGTGACCTGCGTCGCCTGATTGTCCGCCACGGTGACATCCGTCACCTTACCATGCATGAGGTCATGTCCTCCCACCCGAAAAGCATTGCGCCCGATGAACTTGCCGTCGAAGCGGCATCACTGATGGAAAAAAACAAACTCAGCCATATGCTGGTCGTTGACAAACAAGGCATCCTTGTGGGTGCCATGCACATGCACGACCTGATGGTTGCAAAGGTTATTTAAAGGCTTATGAAACCCACTCTATCCATTCCCCATCCCGCTGAATCCCTGGTACTTTCAAAAGTACCTGCCCACATACGTGAAATCGCTGCCACCATCAAGCTGGTCGCCTTTGATGTTGACGGTGTGCTTACCGACGGCAGCCTTTGGTACGGAGAAAACGGCGAACAATTCAAACGTTTTCACGCGCTTGATGGCCATGGCCTGAAAATGCTGCAGCAAAGCGGGGTGATTGTTGCCCTGGTGACCGGACGCGAAGGCTCTGTCGTACCTCGCCGGGCGGCAGAACTGGGGATTGGCGAACTGTACCAGAATGTCCGCGACAAAAGCCAACTGATTGACGACCTGGCCAGCCGCCATGGCGTGGGACTGGAACAAATTGCGTTTATGGGTGATGACATCATCGATTTGCCCGCCATGCACAAGTCCGGCCTGTCCATCAGTGTACCCAATGCCCCTTTGTATATCGCCCAGGCAGCCCAATGGGTTACCTCATTGCCGGGTGGTTCGGGTGCGGTACGGGAATGCTGTGACATGATCCTGGCAGCTCAAGGCGCCTTAAGCCAATATTTCCACTCAAGTCGACTTACCGGCCCAGTCATTCAATAAAAATGAAAGAACGCCTTCCAGCCCTGATCGCCCTGTTCATGCTGCTCTGCCTGGTTATTACCACCTGGTGGGCAGCCGATTATGCGCAGCGATCCATCCCACTGGACCCGCCAGCCCGCATCTCGCATGAACCCGATGCCTGGTCAGACCGTTTTATCATGCTTAGCTCTGATCCGGACGGTGTGCCCAAAAACCGTCTTGAAGGGGATTCCATGAAACATTTCCCCCATAATGACTCCTATGAAATTGTCAATGCCATCTCTACCGGGCAACGACCAGGTTCCGCCATTACCACCGGACGAGCCGACTTGGCGACCATGTTCAATAATGACAAAACCATCCTCATGCGGGGTAACGCCCATTTGCAGCGTTTTCCATCCGAAGACACCTCAGCCCTGGACATCACCAGCAGTGAACTGATCATCTACCCCGAAAAAGACATTATCGAAACCGATAAGCCGGCTACCGTCATACAGGGAAATTCCCGTATGAACGGCAAGGGAATGACCTACAATAACCAAACTCGCGAGCTGAAAGTTTATTCCAATACGGATGTTTCCATCTCGAACAAAGACCTGCCTTCCCAATCGTCAAATACCGACCAAGCTCCTGAAGAGAATAACCGGCCATGAAATCGTCATTGATAAAACTGATCTTCCCCTTGCTGATGCTTAACGCGCCCGTGCTGGCACAAGTAAGCGCGCCTGCCACCAACGCCCAACCCGAACCGGAAACCCTGGTACTGTCCGATACCCTGAATTACGATGACAAGACCAAAACCAGCGTTTTCAATGGCAATGTCATTCTCACCCGCGGGCAAATGAGGCTAACTTCAGACACCCTGAAAATCCAGGAAGATGCCCAAGGCTTCCAGCATGGTACGGCCACCGTCAACAGCGGTAAAGTACGTATCTTCGAAGAGCGTCCCGAGACCTATGAAACCATCCGTTCGGAAGGTGACCGTGCCGAATATAACGGCAAGAACGACACCGTCAAAATGATCGGCCATGCCATTGTCAACCGTTACATTTGTGGCCGTTTAATCGATACCATCAGGGGCGAGGTCGTTATCTACAACAACAAGAACAATACCTATGCCGCACAGGGTGGTCCGGCAGCTGTCGATCCCGGCCGCGTCCGTTCCGTCGTGAAACCGCAATCGGCGGCCGATGCTGCAACTGAAGCCTGCCGTAAACAGTACAATAACAAACCCATGCCCAGCACAATTAACTGATTTATTTTTGCATGAACACATCCGCCAGCTCCAGCCTGAATACCCATTCCTCTGCTTCAAAAGGCCTGCTCCAGGCAATCGGCCTGCGTAAAACGTATAGTGGCAGAACCGTCGTCCAGGATGTTTCCCTGTCGGTTTCAAGTGGAGAGGTCGTCGGCCTGCTGGGACCTAACGGCGCAGGCAAAACCACCAGCTTTTACATGATCGTCGGCCTGGTACCCGCCGATTTCGGACGCATCGAAATTGACGGACAGAACATTACCGGCCTGCCTATCCACCAACGGGCCAGGATCGGACTATCCTACCTGCCCCAGGATGCCTCGGTCTTCCGCCGGCTAACCGTCGAGCAAAACATCAAGGCGGTGCTTGAGTTGCAATATGACCCCAAAACCGGCAAACAACTTGACCGCACACAGGTTAAAGAACAGCTGGAAAACCTGCTGGTCGAACTGCAAATTACCCATATTCGCAACAATGCCGCACTTTCGCTTTCAGGCGGTGAACGTCGCCGGGTGGAAATCGCCAGGGCTCTGGCCACCCATCCGCGCTTCATTTTGCTTGATGAACCCTTTGCCGGTGTTGACCCTATCGCCGTGATTGAAATCCAGCGCATCATCCGCTTCCTGAAAAACCGCAATATCGGTGTCCTGATTACCGACCACAATGTGCGTGAAACACTGGGCATCTGTGACCGTGCCTACATCATCAGCGAAGGCAAGGTCCTTACTGATGGCGCCCCGGCAACCATTATCAAAGACCCAGAGGTACGCAAGGTTTATTTGGGTGAGCACTTTAAAATGTAAATGCGGGATGTTTGATTTAAGGCACTTGCTTTAAAAAAAATAATCTATAAACTAGAGTCATGACTAACTTAAAGTGATATGGATCTTCCAAAAATTCAATTACCTTAAGTTTTCTGCGCATGCACAATGCGGTTTAAAACACTCTATGGAGCAATTATATGAATATAAATATCAGCGGCCATCATTTAGAAATTACGCCAGCCATCAAGGAATATGTAGAGAGCAAAATAGGGCGTGTCCTCAAACATTTTGACCATGTTATTGATGCCCAGGTGATCCTGTCACTTGAGCCGCTTAAACATATCGCTGAAGTTACCATGCGTGTTCCAGGCAAAGATATTCACTGCGCAGCCGAAGAAGAAAACCTTTATGCAGCCATTGATCTCCTGAGTGACAAGGCAGACAGGCTTGTCATCAAGTACAAATCCAAACTGCAAGATCACTCTAATGACTCAACAAAACGCATGACTGTCGCATAAACTTGATGCAATATCAATACCTTGTAGATACCCAGCCTTCAGGCTGGGTTTTTAGTGCACAAAAAATATTAAAGAAATTGCTACTTTCTGCAAGAAAATCATATAATCCGATGTATGAACCAATTAACGCAAATTTTAACCCCCGAAAATACGCTTCTTGACGTAAGCGCAACCAGCAAAAAACGGGCATTTGAACAAGCTGCCCTGTTATTTGAAAACAATCAGGGCATTGCCCGTTCGGTTGTCTTCGACAGCCTGTTTTCAAGAGAACGATTAGGCTCTACTGCCCTTGGACATGGCGTTGCCGTCCCGCACGGACGTATTTCAAAACTGAAACAGGCAACCGCTGCTTTCATGCGTCTGGCAAACCCTATTCCTTTCGATGCGCCCGACGGGCAGAATGTACAATTGCTGATTATTCTGCTGGTACCCGAAAGTGCCACCCAGCAACATCTGGAAATCCTGGCGGAAGTCGCCCGTATCCTATCCAACGATACTATCCGGCATCAACTGCTATCCGAAAATGATCCTGCAAAAATTTACGATCTCCTGACGCAATCTTCCTGATTATGACCATGTTAAGCATCCAAGAACTTGTTGATGAAAACATTGAAGCCCTTGGCTTGACCTGGATTGCGGGAATGGATGCCGGTAACCGTCATTTGCCTGCATCCAACACGGCAGCCGCAGATCTGCTTGGGCATCTTAATGTGGTTCACCCATCACGAATACAGGTTTTTGGTAAAGAAGAACTGGTTTTCTACAAAAAGCTAAAAGAGACGGCGCGGGAAAAAGTGCTCATTGAACTGGCCGAAGGCGGTGTTCCGGCAGTTATTATTGCCGAAGGCCTTGAAACGCCGGTTGAACTGACTACTTTTTGCTCAAAAAATCAAATTCCCCTGCTGTCCAGCCAACACGATGCGGCTCATCTTATTGATGTCTTGCGTATTTACCTAGGCAAGCGCTTTGCCCCCACCACCACCGTTCATGGTGTTTTCATGGATGTACTGGGCATGGGTGTCCTGATTACCGGAGAATCCGGCTTGGGCAAAAGCGAACTGGCACTCGAACTCATTTCCCGTGGCCACGGCCTGGTAGCCGATGATGCCGTTGAATTTTCACGCACCAATCCCACCATGATCGAAGGGCAATGCCCCGATCTGTTACGTAATCTGCTGGAAGTCAGGGGGCTGGGCCTGCTGGATATTCGCACCATTTTCGGTGAAACAGCGGTAAGGCGCAAAATGCGACTCAAGCTGATTGTGCACCTGGTGCGTGCCAACAGTGAAAAGTTTGAACGCCTGCCCATCCAGGACCAGACCCAGGAACTCCTGGGCCTCCCCATCCGGCGCGTCATGCTGCAGGTAGCTGCCGGCCGCAATCTGGCAGTCCTGGTCGAAGCCGCAGCCCGCAATACCATTCTTAAATTAAGGGGTATTGATACGCTGGGTGAATTCATGGAAAGGCAGGCACAAGCCATTATGAAAAACAGTAATTTGCAGTAACCAAAGACGGCAAAATGTTATCAATTTATACTTTTTCCAATCCTTATTGTTAATGTAATAAATTTTGTTTATTCTGTATGATGTTCAATCACTTGATTTCATACAAAAAACATGTTTCATGTCGTTCTCATTACCGGCATTTCCGGTTCAGGCAAATCAGTAGCTATTCGCCAACTTGAAGACCAAGGCTATACCTGCATTGACAATCTTCCCGTTAAATTCCTGCATGACTTCATTGCCAGTGCACGCGAGGACGGTCTTGAAAAAGTGGCTGTTGCAATTGATGTACGTTCTCCCGGTGAACTGGCCAACTTACCCGATGTCATCAGCGCGATACGCGCTATGGGTACGCCCTTGCAGGTTATTTTCCTTGAAGCAGATGACCGCACACTAAAACAACGCTATTCCGAATCCCGTCGCCGACACCCGCTAGCCTATCGCCTGCAACAAAAAAATGGCATTGCCCCTTCACTGGGAGAGTGTATTTCCCATGAGCGCGAATTGCTGGCCCCCCTGCGAGATCACGAACATGTGATTGACACTTCCGACTTGCCTCCCATCCAGTTACGGTCCTGGATCAAGGATTTAGTGGTCCCTGACAACAACAATGTGTTACTAACTTTTGAATCTTTTGCATTCAAAAGAGGCGTTCCTAGTGACGCGGACCTGGTTTTTGATGTAAGATTCTTGCCTAATCCTCATTACGACAAGGACTTACGTCCCCTTACTGGTCGTGATGAGCCCGTAGCAACATGGCTATCGCAGTTTGATAGCGTGTCTGAAATCATTAACGATATCACTGCATACATCCAGAAATGGTTGCCGTTTTATATGCAGGATACGCGTAGTTATCTTACCGTCGCCATAGGTTGTACCGGCGGACAGCATCGATCTGTATACGTTGCAGAAGAACTGGCGAAGCGCTTCAGTTCACATCGACCCATACGCGTTCGACATCGTTCACAAGTACCAAAGAACCTTACATGAAGAATCAAAAGCATCAACATCTTTTCCTGGCCTTATGTGTGACATTTTCATCATATGCCGCACATGCCAGCACTACTGAAAAAGAACATCCCAAAGATGTCGTTGAAGTGCAAAAATCCATGCAGGTTGATCCTGGCAAAGACCAGAAAACCAATACTTTCAGGATTACGGCCAATGGCATTTTCCCGGAAAGCAGCTATGACACGGCTTTCGGGGAAAACCTGCGCAGCCTGGATACGGCTGAAATTGATACCAGTACAGAAATCGAGCCGGAGGAAATCACACCGGCCTCAAGTACCGGCTTCAAGGCCCAGCCTTCATACCGCAGCCATGCCCGGGCATATACCATCAAGGGCAAGCGTTATGTGCCATTTGCCAATAACATTACCGATTTCTCCCAGGTGGGCACTGCCTCATGGTACGGCCCCGGCTTTCATGGCAAACGCACGGCCAATGGTGAGAAATACAACCAGAACATGATGACTGCCGCCCATAAAGAGTTGCCCCTGAACAGTGTGGTCAAGGTTACCCGGGTTTCGACTGGTGAAAGCATTACCGTCAGGATCAATGATCGTGGTCCCTTCCACGACAACCGCATTATTGACCTGTCTTATGGCGCAGCCAAAAAACTGGGCATTGTGAATAAAGGTAGCGCCAAAGTCAAAGTTGAACTGATCAAGAACAACGCCAAAGGCAAAAAAGCCGGCAAAACGATGCTTTAAGCATTTTTCAGTTCAAGGGCGCGTGCATACACAACATCACGCGCCAGCCCGGTTAGCTGTGTGGCAATCTTCACGCTGTCTTTAACCGAAACCGTTTCCAGTAATACTTCCAAAAGCCCGGTTACCCGAACCAATTGTTCATCCTCATCAGCTCGCGGTGCTGACTCGAGGATCAACACAAACTCACCCAACTGACGATGAGGGTCCTGCGCAAACCAGTCCTCCAGTTCACCAACAGGCAGGGTTACGATCTGCTCAAAGCGCTTGGTTAATTCGCGAGCCACGGTTAAACGGCGACCGGCACCACAAACCAGCAACAAGTCACGGCAAAACGCCAGGATCCGGTGCGGTGACTCGAACATGACCACTGGCATCTCCATCTCCCCCCATTTTCGCAGCCATTGCTGCCTGGCAGCTGATTTCTGCGGCACAAATCCGGCAAAAGCAAAAGTGGGGTTCTCATCACTGCTTACCCCACTGCCCATCAGTGCCGTAATTACCGCGGAAGCGCCTGGAATTGGCCTTACCAACAAACCCTGTTGCCTGACTTCACGAACAATCCGCCCACCAGGGTCACTGACCGCCGGTGCGCCAGCATCCGATATCAGGGCCACGCGCTTGCCTTGCTGCAAAAGCTGGATAATTTCCTGTGCTACCCGGGCCTCGTTATGGCGGTGGGCAGGCATCAGGGGCGTATTGATTCCCCATGCATTCAGCAACACCCGTGAGGAACGGGTATCTTCCGCGGCAATCACGTCGGCCTGACTCAGGGCAAAAACCGCCCGGGGACTGATATCGGCCAGATTGCCAATAGGGGTTGCTACTACATACAGGCAAGCCTCCGGCCAGCTTTGCTGCTCCAGGTCTGCCGTTACCTTTTTCCATGCTGCATAAAAAGGTCCCTCTTCTATCGCCATAACGCTCTCTTTTTGTAAAAATAACTGCCATGTAATCCATCTGCCATTATCGCTGATCACTTCCTTTTGGCGGCCTAAAAAAACAGCCTCTAACAAAAAATGCCCAACTCCACCGACAACACCATTTTTGAACTCGCGCTAGCCGCCCAGCAAAAACGGGCAAAGGCCGGCAAACATCGCAAGCCCGCCACCCGCAAACCTTTTTACGACCATAAATTGTCGGCACGACAAACCACTGGTCTACAAGCAGAACAACAAGCCATTGAGTATCTTGAAACACAGGGCCTGAAAAAAGTTGCCCGAAACCTGAGTTGCCGGTTTGGTGAAATCGATGCCATCATGATTGATGGCAATACGCTGGTATTTATCGAAATCAGGCTACGCAACCACCAGCAGTTCGGGGGAGCTGCCGCCAGCATTACCCCGGCCAAGCAAAAACGCCTGCGAGCCAGTGCCTCCATTTATCTCCCGCTGCTCAGCCACCGGCATTTCGGTGGCAAAACCCCTTTTTGCCGGTTTGACGCCGTTTGCATGGATCATGGACAGATGGAGTGGATCAAGCATGCATTTTGAACCAGAACGCTTTCAACCTGATAAAATCATTTTACTCTTCCGGCAAACAGCGTCATTGCCACTTATGTTTTAATGCAATTAATCACAAGTATTTTTGCGCACTCATGCGATAATCAGGGTCATGGATATTTCTACCAGAATCAATTTACACTTTCAAGACGCCATCCAGACGATGGAAAACAGCGCGTCTACACTCATCTCACCGATTGCGCAAAGTATTGATATATTAGTCCAGGCAATCAGCAACAATGCCAAAGTGCTGGCTTGCGGCAACGGAGGCTCCGCCGCCGATGCGCAGCACTTCATCGCCGAATTGGTAGGACGATTCGAGCGCGACCGCATTCCGTTTGCCGGCATCTGCCTAAATACGGATACCTCTATCATGACTGCCGTCGGCAACGATTATGGCTTTGATGTCATTTTCGAGCGTCAGGTACAGGCACTGGGACAGCCCGGCGATGTGCTGGTAGCCATGTCTACCAGTGGAAACTCCAGCAATGTTATCAAGGCAATCCAGGCCGCACACGAACGCAACATGGCAGTCATCGCCCTGACCGGTAAAAATGGCGGAGCGATTGCCGGCATGCTGACCGATTTCGATGTTCATTTATGTGTTCCCCACGATCGCACCATGCGCATACAAGAAGTGCATGGCTTGTTGCTGCATGTGTTGTGTGATGGTATTGATGCATTCTTACTAGGAGATATTTCATGAAATTAAAGCGTGCAGCACGAATCATTCGCCCTACCGCTTTACTTGCTCTTGCCCTGGGTTCCAGTACCCTGTTGTCCGCATGCGTTCCCTTGCTGATCGGTGGTGCAGCAACCACTACAGCCGTGGTCGTCTCTGACCGACGCACTTCAGGCATGCAATTAACCGACAAAAATATTGGCATACGGACCGAAAACCGCATCAATGAAGAACTCAAAGACACCGTCCGCATTAATGCCATGGCCTATAACCAGCGGGTCCTGTTAACCGGCGAGGCACCAACGCTTGCCGCCAAAGAACAGGCGGCCGCCATCGCCAAGGGTGTTCCCGATGTGAAAGCCGTGCTGAACGAAGTGGTTGTTGCACCACCTGCCTCATTCAGCACCCGGGCCAATGACAGCTGGATCACCTCCAAGGTAAGAACGGAACTTCTTACCACCAAAAATGTCCCATCAAGTACCATTGATATCACCACCAGCCGGGGTGTCGTCTACCTGATGGGCCAGGTCACGCCCATCGAAGGGGATCGTGCCGCCTCGGCTGCAGCAGGCATCAGTGGTGTTAACAGGGTGGTCAAAGTATTTGACCTGGTTTCAGGTACGGGTGGTACTACGCCTTCATCCGTTACATCATCAACCGGCAGCATGACCGTCCCTGGTACAGAAGTAAATCCTTCAACGACGCAAACCTACCCTTTGAACTGATGAAAAAAATTATTGTTTCCGTTATTGTTGCACTGGCTGGCATCGGCACCTGGATTACCCTGAGCGCAACCGAAGCCGCGCCCAACGTTTCCTTTACCAGCCTGGAAGGCAAGCAATTCCAGACCAGTGACCTGCAAGGCAAAGTGGTCTTGGTCAAATTCTGGGCAACCAATTGTGTTACCTGCATCCAACAAATGCCCGACACCATTGCCTATTACAACAAATATAAAGACCAGGGCTACGACACCATTGCCGTTGCGATGGCCTACGACCCCGAGCCTTTTGTCAAAAACTACACCCGTGACAACAACCTGCCATTTACGGTTACACTTGACAAAGATGGCAGCGTCGCCAAAGCCTTTGATGATATTAAATATACCCCAGTGTCATTCCTGCTAGACCGGCAAGGCAATATTGTTAAACGCTATATTGGCAATTATGATAAAGCCATCTTTGAAAAAACCTTGCAGGATACGCTTGCCAAAGCCTGATTTCGTTTAACTTTTTAATTTGTGACCAAAAAATGACCGACATTTTGCCACAGGATATCAATGTTGTTCCGCCCTCTGTAAAAGCGGATATCATTTCCGAATCCCTGCCTTATATTCGCCGTTTTCATGGCAAAACCGTTGTTATCAAATATGGTGGCAACGCAATGATCGAAGAAAGCCTGCAACGCAGCTTTGCCCGCGATGTTGTCCTGCTCAAGCTGATTGGCCTGAATCCCATCGTCATCCATGGTGGTGGCCCACAAATCGACAGCGCCCTCAAGCGTTTGGGTAAAGACGGCAATTTCATCCAGGGCATGCGGGTTACCGATGCAGACACCATGGAAGTGGTTGAATGGGTTCTGGGTGGTCAGGTCCAGCAGGACATCGTCATGATGATCAACGAAGCCGGTGGCAAGGCAGTTGGCCTGACCGGCAAGGATGGCGGCCTTATTCAAGCACGCAAAAAATTAATGCCGAACCGGGAAAATCCTGAAGCGCCCCTGGATATCGGTTATGTAGGCGACATCACCAGCATTGACCCTGCCGTTGTCAAGGCCCTGCAAGATGACCAGTTTATCCCTGTCATCTCTCCGATTGGCTACGACCCTGAAAATGGCGATGTCTACAACATCAACGCCGACGTTGTGGCTGGCAAAATGGCCGAAGTCCTGTTGGCTGAAAAGCTGCTCATGATGACCAACACTCCGGGCGTGCTCGACAAATCAGGCAATCTGCTACGCCGTCTTTCTGCCAAGGTTATTGATGAGCTTTTCGCCGATGGCACCATCTCGGGTGGCATGTTGCCCAAGATCTCATCGGCACTGGATGCCGCCAGGAACGGGGTCAACTCTGTCCATATCCTTGATGGCCGTGTTCCGCATTGCCTGCTGCTTGAAATCCTTACCGATAAAGGCGTAGGCACCATGATCACTGCTTAAGCATGGCCAGTTCCAACCTGATCAAGCCCCTAAGCACAAAAGCCATACACAAAAAAACAGAGCGTGTATGGCTTTTTGACCTGGACAACACCCTGCACGATGCTTCCCATGCCGTGTTTGCCCAAATTGATGTCAGCATGACCAAAGCCATCATGAAAGCGCTTGATATCGGCTTTGTGCAGGCTACCGCATTACGGCAAAAATACTGGGAACGTTACGGTGCCACCATGATTGGCATGGAACGCCATCATGGTGTAAATGCTTCACGCTTCCTGCACATGAGTCACGACTTTCATGCGCCTGATTTTGTCAAACCCGAGAAAAACCTGGCAAGGCTATTGCAAGAAGCACCTGGCATCAAATACATCCTGACCAATGCCCCTCACTCGTATGCCTGCTCGGTCCTTGATACCCTGGGCATCCGTCATTGCTTTGCCGGCATCTGTTCAATTGACCAAATGTGCCTGCAAGGCACCTTTCGTCCCAAACCTTCACCCGCACTCATGCACCAGCTGCTTTGCCAGCTCAAGTGCAAACCCACTGAAACCATACTGGTGGAAGATACCCTGAAAAACCTGAAAATCGCCAAGCAGCTGCACCTGAAAACAGTGCATATTTTCAATGCGGGCACCCCCTTCAGCTCAAAACATAAAATCCGCCCTGCTTATGTTGACCTGCGAGTGAAGTCGGTTCACGAGCTTTTACGCCATCCGTTTTCTTATACATAAAAAAGCCGGCATATATACGCCGGCCTTTTTAGGTACGGATTGGGTATTACCGCTTAATTCTGGCTAATCACCCGACTTTGCTTGTCCAGGACTTCATTAATGTTTTTTGCTGGCATATAACCATTGATACGGCTACCATCCCCAAAAAACATGGCAGGGGTTCCCTGCACACCCAGATCCCTGCCCAAGGCAAGAAGACTGCTGATGGGGGTTTCTTCACATTCTGCCGCTGGCGGGGTCTCGTTCTTGCCCATCCAGTTTCCCCATGCTTGGGCCTGATCTTTGGCACACCAGATATTTTTGGCTTTCACCATGGAGTCCGGCGCCAAGATAGGCATCAGGAACGTGTAGACAGTTACGTTATCAACTTCCTCAAACTCTTTGTACAGCTTTTTACAATAGCCGCAATTGGGGTCTTCAAAAATAGCCACTTTTCTTTCGCCATTACCAATAACCCGTTTTACCGCCTTTTCAATCGGCAAGGTATCAAAAGGGACTTCGGATAATTTGGCCACCCTTTCACTGGTGACGTCGGCTTTGGTCTTGGCATCAATCAGGTTGCCGGCAATCACAAAATCGGCTTTTTCAGTGGTGTACACAATATTGGCACCCATCTGGACTTCATAAATACCCTCATAAGGGGTTTTCTCGACGGCAGTAACATCTACCTCGAAGGCAGAGGCAATGGCTGCTTTAATGTTGTCAGTTGTGTTTGTTGCCTCTTGTGCCATAAGGGGTGAACAAGCAAGGCCCAGCATACAACAGACCGATAATGCCTTAAGCCTTGCCCATTTATTCAAATGCAATTTCATTCCAACAATTTCCTGTGTAAAGCGGGCCCCTGCCCACCATATATAAAGATCAATTAAAGCCCGGAGGCAGCGGCAATCAAACGCTGCTTGACAAACGGCAAGCGTTGCACAACATCCATACCAGCATTGCGCAAGAAGGCCAAAGGACCCGATGATGGCGTGCCAAACAGCTTATGCAAGCCATCAGTAGCCAGCCGCATGGCCAGAATGGCTTCCGCGCGTTCGGTTTGATAGCGTTCCAATACTCTAAGATCTCCAAATGACCGAAAAGGTTCCTTTTCAGTCAATATGCGGCATAAAACCCGCGCATCAACCAGCCCCAGATTAAGGCCTTGACCCGCCAGGGGATGCACACGATGGGCGGCATCCCCCACCAGGGCAATGCCCGATGCCACCATGTTCGCTTTTTCAAGTGTCAGTGGAAAGCCGTACAAGGAGCTGCGCACACTTACCTTGCCCAACCTGCCCTGCGTGATTTCATCCAGCCTGTGTGGCAACTCTATAGCCAGCTGCTCGGGGCTCATGGCCTGCAGCACTTTGGCCTCTTCATCCCGCAATGACCATACCATGGAAACCTGATGGCCATCATTGGTATCGGGCAATGGCAGGAAAGCCAGAATGCCATTGGGACGAAACCACTGGATGGCCGTATTCAAATGCGGTTTTTCAGTAGTTAATTGCAGGACCAGACCAGTATCACCATAAGGCTTTGCCTCATGCGCCAGGCCCGCTGCCTTGCGCAAAGGGGACAGGGCACCGTCGGCACCAATAAACAAACTAGCCTGTACGGTCTGGCCCTTTTCAGTGACCACCTGACCAGGTGAATAACTTTGCATTTTGTCGTCAATCCAGGGCACACCAAAGATCTGCACCGCCTGGAACAAGGCCTGCTCTATTTCACCCGACTCCATGATCCAGGCCAACTCGGCCTGTGCCGCCTGCCAGGCATCCAGCACCACGGTGCCGTCCCGGTCACCATGGATTTCCATGCTTTCAACGGGCACAATCCGTTCAGCAGGAATGGAACTCCACACGCCAAGCTCCTGCAGAAAAAGCTGGCTGGCTGAAGAAATCGCATAAATCCTGGGATGATACTGCTGCCCCAGATTGGCCATGGGTTTTTTCCTGGGCCCCAGCAAACACACATTTACTCTTTGCCTGGCCAAAGCCAGCGCGCAGGACAGTCCAACAATACCGCCACCGCAAACCACTACATCATATTTACTCATCTTGCACTCGGTGCTCCAGCCTGTTTAGGCCATAAAATCCAAACTTCTCCCTGCTGCTTCATTTTACCAGCCCGATTACCGGCCTCGGGGCCACTACCCCAGAAAAAGTCAGTCCGTGCGGCCCCCTTGATGGCTGCGCCGGTATCCTGGGCAAACACCACCGTGTTTAATGGGGCTGAAGAGCCTGGCTGGGTTGTTGATAAAAACAGGGGAGACCCCAGCGGCACAAAAGCGGGATCAACCGCCACTGACCTTTCAGCAATCAAAGGAATGCCATACGCCCCTTTGGGGCCAATCGCTTCATCAGTCACATTTTCAGGCTGGAAAAAAACCATCGCCTGATTGGCATTCAGCATTTCATTGACACGACCGGGATTGGCCTTGGCCCAAGCCTTGATATTTTGCATGGATGCTTTGCTGGCAGGCATTTCACCCTTATCGGCCAGCCACTTGCCGATAGAAGTATACGGGCGGCCGTTATGATCGGCATAAGCCAGGCGCAGGGTTTCTCCGTTATCGAGCAGGACTCGGCCAGAGCCCTGGATTTGCAGGAAAAACGCTTCAACGGGGTCATCCAGCCAGGCAATAACCGGCGGTTTGTTGGCGCTGGCATTAATTTGTTCGCGCGTATCGTAGGGCACGACTTTATTGTCAACCAGCTTGCCCCGAATGCGCTTGCCGGCCAACTCGGGATAAACGCTGCCCAAGTCGATAGTTAGCAAATCTGCGGGCGGTGCGTACATGGGCCACTGGTACTGACCTTCTTGCGACAAAGCGCCCCTGACAACCGGTTCATAGTAACCGGTTACCGTGTTGCTGCTGCCATTTGCACCGGAAACCTTCCAGGGCTGCAAATAGGTTTCAAGAAAACGCTTGACGAAAGCAGCATCATTGCTGCGGGCAGGCTGCCCTGACTCGGCAACCGCCTTGCAAACAGGTTGCCACGCCTGTGGCGTGGCTCGTGCCGGGATGGTCAGCGAACCTGAGATAGGTCGCATCAGGCCACGGCAATTGTTCACCAAGGTCAGCCAGAGATTGTCTACTTGCGCCTGATCCCATCCAGGCAAGTCGGACCAGGACATCTGGGTATACTGTCCCGACAGTTTACGCGGGGCCGTTTGTGCAAATGCAGACAAAGGTGGCACCGCCAAGGGTGCGTCAATGGCAACCGCTTCGGTTTTTTCGCCAGGGACATAGGGGGTACCGCCCGAGCAGGCAGCCAGCAATACTGCCGAACTGACTGCAAGGACCAGAAGACGAAGTTTCATCATTACGCTTTTCCGTTCTTAATGTAGGGTGCGGGGGATGGTAAGCACGAATTCGGGAATATCCACATCGAAAGGCACCCCGTTTTCACCAACACAATGGTAACTGCCCCTCATGGTGCCATAGGGTGTACTGAGCGGGCAACCGCTGGTGTATTCAAACGTATCCCCTACGGCAATCAGTGGCTGCTGCCCGATCACGCCCAGTCCCCTGACTTCCTGGACCTGCTCGTTGCCATCCTTGATAATCCAGTGCCGGCTGATGATTTGTGCCGCAAACAAGCCGTTATTCCTGATACGTACCGTATAGATAAAAAAATACTGCCTTTTTTCAGGATCCGATTGCTCCGGCAGATATTGCGGAATGACTTCAACCTCGATGCTGTCAGATTTCAAAAGAATTCTCCTGAATGAATTATCACACTATTTTATGTGAAATAATAACCGCTTATTGTACTTCCACCACCCATAATTACGAAAAATCATCATGTCATTACAGCATGTTACCCGAATTGCGCCCAGCATCCTGTCCGCCGACTTTGCCCGTCTGGGAGAAGAAGTCCGCAATGTCGTTCAAGCCGGTGCCGACTGGATCCACTTTGATGTCATGGACAACCACTATGTCCCCAACCTGACGATCGGCCCAATGGTTTGCGAAGCGATTCGCCCTCACACCACCGCTCCCATTGATGTCCACCTGATGTGTGAACCGGTTGACAGCCTGATCCCGATGTTCGCCAAGGCAGGGGCCAATATCATTACTTTCCATCCCGAGGCTTCCCGTCACATCGACCGTAGCCTGGGACTCATCCGGGACCATGGCTGCAAGGCAGGCCTGGTCTTCAACCCCGGCACTCCGCTTGGCTTCATGGACCATGTCATGGACAAGCTCGACGTGATCCTGCTGATGTCGGTCAACCCGGGTTTTGGCGGACAAAAATTCATTCCCAATACCCTGGACAAACTGCGCCAGGCCCGCGCGCGCATCGACCAATGGCAAAACGCGGGTGGCCAACCCATTCTACTCGAAGTTGACGGTGGCGTAAAAACCGACAATATCGCCCAGATCCGTGCCGCCGGTGCAGATACCTTTGTGGCCGGTTCCGCAATTTTCGGCCAGGCCGATTATGCCTCCATCATCGCTGAAATGCGCCGCGAAATCGCCAAAGGCGAAGCCTCGCTTGCATCGGCAGGCTAAAGGCCACCATGACCATCAACGCCGTACTCATCGACCTTGACGGAACCTTGGTAGACAGTATTCCCGACCTTGCGCAGGCTGCCAACGCCATGCGCATGGAATTGGGCATGCATACCCTGGGACAAGATGTCATTGCCAGCTTTGTAGGCAAAGGCATCGACAACCTGATCGCCCGCACCATCAATGCCAGCCTTGAAAAGCAAGCGCTCCCTCCCGAGGTTTTCAATCAGGCGCGTGAAATTTTCATCCGGCATTACCATTTGGTCAACGGCGATGGCAGCACGGTTTACCCCGGTGTCATTGATGGCCTGAAAGCCATGAAAAGGCAAGGCCTCAAACTGGCCGTGGTAACCAACAAAGCCGAGGAATTCACCCTGCCCCTGCTAACCCACACCGGCCTGATCGGTTTTTTTGATCTCATTGTGTCAGGTGATACCTGCGCAAGAAAAAAACCACATCCCGAACCGCTATTACATGCGTGCGAAAAACTGGGCCATCCGCCCGAGAACAGCGTATTTATTGGCGACTCGATTAACGATGTACAGGCAGCGCAGGCGGCTGGCATGCCCGTGCTGATCCTGCCTTATGGATATAACGAAGGAAATAGTGTACAAACCCTTAAAGTAGATGCTATTATTGACTCCATGACTAGCGCAGCCCAATGGCTGGCAAATCAATGATAGATTCAGGAAAACAGCAACGCCCATGAAAACTCTTTTTAATGCATTCGCTTCTTCTTATTGCGCCAATTATTGGCGCTGGTGGCGTTTGTGTTCCGGGATTTTCAAGTAAAAAGGCGCGTCCACGCATCCTTAAAGTCAATCAAGCAGTAAACAAAAATTCCCGGTAACCTGTATGGCTAGACCGGGTTTTTTTATTTCTGCCCGGTCTAATTGAAAAAAAATGAGACCAATATGATGACTGAAATTGAATTCAACGCATTAGCAGCACAAGGCTACAACCGTATTCCGATCGTCAAGGAAACCTACGCAGACCTGGATACCACCTTGGGGATTTACCTCAAACTGGCCCATACCGGCAAAGAATCAGGCCGCATGAGCTGTCTGCTGGAGTCGGTGGTAGGTGGAGAACAGTTTGGCCGTTACTCGTTTATTGGCTTGCCTGCCAAAACCGTCATCAAGGCAAGCGGACAGCACACCGAAGTCATTACCGATGGCCAGGTAGTTGAAACCCATGAAGGTGATCCGCTTGAATTCATCAAAAATTTCCAGCAACGTTTCAAGGTAGCAACCCGCCCTGGCATTCCCCGTTTCGCCGGTGGCCTGGCCGGTTACTTCGGCTACGATACCGTTCGCAACATCGAACCCAGCCTTGGCCCGGCCGTCAAACCTTTCCCGCATGGCCAGGAAGAAGGCATCCCCGACATCATGCTAATGCAGGTTGACGAGCTGGTCATTGTAGACAACGTGATTGGTCGCACCTATCTGATGATCTATGCCGACCCGGCCGTACCTGAAAGCTATAGTAAAGCCCAAAAACGCCTTCTTAAACTGCGTACCATGCTGCGCAAACCGGTTGAAATTCCTTACAGCCTGCCCAGCATGGTCACCGAAGAAATCCGTGACTTCAAAAAACAGGACTACATCAATGCCGTCCTGAAAGCCAAGGAGCATATTGCTGCCGGTGATTTGATGCAGGTCCAGGTAGGCCAGGTGATTGCCAAGCCATTCCGTGATTCCCCCCTCTCCCTGTACCGGGCCCTGCGTTCCCTGAACCCCTCTCCATACATGTATTTCTGGAACTTCGGTGATTTCCACGTTGTAGGATCCTCACCTGAAACCCTGGTTCGCCAGGAGGTTTTCCTGGATGAAAACAAGCAGGAGCAGTCCTCCATTACCATCCGTCCCCTGGCTGGCACCCGCAAGCGCGGCGAGACCCCCTCGGAAGACGCCGCACTGGCTGAAGAACTCAGGGCCGACCCCAAGGAGATCGCCGAACATGTCATGCTGATTGACCTGGCCCGCAACGATGTGGGCCGCGTGGCACAAACCGGCACGGTCAAAGTCTCCGACCAGATGAATATTGAACGTTACTCGCATGTCATGCACCTGGTTTCCAATGTCAAGGGCACACTCAAGCCAGGCATGGGCGCCATCGATGTCCTGCGCGCCTCCTTTCCTGCCGGCACCCTGACCGGCGCACCCAAAGTCAAGGCTATGGAAATCATCGACGAACTTGAACCGGTACGCCGTGGCATATACGGTGGCGCTGCTGGCTACTTAAGCTACAACGGCACCATGGATGTGGCGATCGCGATTCGCACCGGCGTAATTAAAAACGGCATGCTTTACGTTCAGGCGGCCGCCGGTATCGTGGCCGATTCCGACCCCGAAAAAGAATGGCTCGAAACCGAAGCCAAGGCACGCGCCGTCTTGCGTGCGGCAGAACAGGTCCAGTACGGCCTTGACCAACCCGTTTAACAGTCATAAAAAGGATAACAACATGTTGCTGATGCTTGATAACTATGATTCATTCACCTATAACCTGGTGCAATATTTTGGCGAGCTGGGTGAAGATGTCCGGGTCGTGCGCAATGACCAGATGACCGTTGAAGAAATCGCTGCCCTCAATCCCGACCTGATTTGTATTTCACCTGGTCCCTGCTCGCCCGCCGAGGCTGGTATTTCAGTGGAGCTCATCAAATACTTTGCTGGTAAAAAACCCATTCTGGGGGTTTGCCTGGGGCACCAATCCATTGGTGCAGCCTTTGGCGGCAAGATTATCCGCGCCAAACAAATCATGCATGGCAAAACCTCCCCGATTACCCATACCGGCACCGATGTCTTCAAGGGTTTGCCATCCCCCTTCACGGTTACCCGCTATCACTCGCTGGCCATCGAACGCGAAACCCTGCCCGACTGCCTGACCGTCACGGCCGAAACCGCAGACGGTGAAATCATGGGTGTGGCCCACAAAACCTTACCGATTTATGGCGTGCAATTCCATCCCGAGTCTGTCCTCAGCGAACATGGACATGCCCTCCTGCAAAATTTTCTGGATATGAGCAAAAAATGAAAATCACCTATACCGAAGCGCTGACCCGTTGTATTGAACACCGTGAAATATTCCACGATGAGATGCTGCACCTGATGCGCCAGCTGATGAATGGCGAAGTACCAGAAACCATTGCCAGCGCCTTGCTGATGGGCCTGCGGGTCAAAAAAGAAACCGTGGGCGAATTGACCGCCGCGGCAACTGTCATGCGCGAGTTTGCCACACCGGTCAACCTGGACAACACGGATGACCTGCTGGACATGTGCGGCACTGGTGGCGATGGTAGCAACACCTTCAACATTTCAACCACTGCCATGTTCGTTGCCGCGGCAGCAGGCGTGAAAATTGCCAAGCACGGCAACCGCAGCGCCTCTTCATCCTCTGGCAGTGCCGATGCCCTGGAAGCCATGGGCGCCAGGATCGAATTGCAACCCGACCAGGTTCGCGAGTGTATTGAAAACACCGGCATCGGCTTTATGTACGCCCCTCACCACCATGCGAGCATGAAAAATGTAGCCGCGGTACGCAAGGCACTGGGTGTTCGGACAATGTTCAATATCCTAGGCCCCCTGACCAACCCGGCCAAGGCAGGCAACCAGCTCATGGGGGTTTTTCACCCCGACCTGGTTGGCATTCAGGTTCGTGTCTTGCAGCAACTGGGCGCCAATCACGTGCTTATCATCCACGGCCTTGATGGCATGGACGAAGCCTCTCTGGGCGCTGCCACCCTGGTTGGCGAACTGAAAAATGGTGTCGTCAGTGAATATAAAATTCACCCTGAAGATTTTGGCATGCAAATGGTCTCCAACCGCAGCCTGAAAGTAGATAACCGGGAAGAGTCGTTGGAAAAAATACTTGAGGCCCTGGATAACCATGAAGGGCCGGCCCGCGATATTGTTATTCTCAATGCCGGCCTGGCCATTTATACCGGTAACAAAGCCGCCACGATCCAGGAAGGCATCCACCAGGCGCGTGAATTGATTGCGTCCGGCGCAGCAAAGGCTAAAATGGAAGAATTCTGCGCATTCACAAGGAAATTCAACTCATGAGCGATATTTTAGCCAATATATTGGCAGTCAAAAAAGAAGAGGTTTCTTCCCAGAAACAGATCCGCAGCGAAGCGGACCTGCTGCGTGAAGCCCAGGCCCGGCAAGATGTCCGTGGTTTTGCCAATGCCTTGCGCGAAAAAATCGATGCCGGCAAGGCTGCGGTGATTGCGGAAATCAAAAAAGCCTCACCTTCAAAAGGGATTATCCGGGAAAACTTCAATCCGCCCGAGATCGCCCGCAGTTATGCCGCCAATGGTGCGGCCTGCCTGTCCGTATTAACCGATGTCCAGTTTTTCCAAGGCTCAAACGACTACCTGCGCCAGGCCCGGGCTGCTTGTCCGCTACCCGTGTTGCGCAAGGATTTCATGATTGATCCTTACCAGATCATCAATGCCCGCGCCATGGGAGCCGACTGTATTTTGCTGATCGTGTCGGCACTGTCCAAAGAACAGCTCAAGGAATTTGAAAAACTGGCATTTGAACTAGGCATGGATGTCCTGGTCGAGGTCCATGACCGTGCTGAACTGGACATCGCCCTGGAGCTTAAAACCAATCTGATCGGCATCAACAACCGTAACCTGCGTACGTTTGAAACCTCGTTGCAGAACACCCTGGACCTGTTGCCCTTTATTCCTGAAAACCGCACCGTAATTACCGAAAGCGGCATTCACTCACATGAAGACATACAAAAAATGAAAGACCATCATGTGTATGGATTTCTGATTGGTGAAGCCTTCATGCGTGAACCCGACCCGGGCCTGGCCCTGGCCGATTTCATCAGGGAATAAGTCAATGACTGACTCATGCGTCTTGTGCAGGGCCAGCAATGAATCGCTCATTTGGCAAAATGAGCAGGTTCGCGTCATCAATGCCAATGAACCGGACTACCCCTGCTATACCCGCATCATATGGCAACAGCACGTCAAGGAAATGACCGACCTGCCCGCGGCAGATCAAATAGCCTTCATGCGCTATGTATTTTGCGTGGAATCGATTCAGCGACACCTGCTCAGCCCGGACAAGATCAATCTGGCCCAGTTCGGTAATATGGTGCCGCACCTGCACTGGCATATCATTCCCCGTTTCAGGCAAGACCGGCACTTCCCCGGTTCTACCTGGGGCAACCCACGCTTTACCGATAACGAAGCGCCAGGCGAATGGCATAAGCACCTGGCTGAAATGAACCGACTGAAACCGGCCTATCACCAGGCCCTGGCGCTTGCACTGGCAAAAATCTAAATGACTGCATCAAATTGCTTCAATGGCTCACTTTTCGACCAGCTCAAGCGCTGCCACCCGCACTGGCAAAGCCTGTTCAGCCAACCTGCCATTAAACCGGTACTGGACAACATTAACCGTTTCCTGGACAAACGGCTGCAGGCAGGTGCCATTATCTATCCTGCAGCGCCGTTCAAAATCTTCGAGCAGCTGGGACCGGACGACATCAAGGTAGTCATTCTGGGCCAGGATCCCTACCATGGCCCCGGCCAGGCACAAGGACTGGCTTTTTCCGTACCCGACAACATCAGGACACCGCCCAGCCTGCGCAATATATTCAAGGAACTTGCCAGTGAATACAATAACATCAAGCTTGAACGAAATGACCTGAATGCCTGGGTTAGTCAGGGCGTCATGCTGCTGAATACCGTGCTTACCGTTGAAAACGGCCAGCCGGCCTCCCATGCCAGGCTAGGCTGGCACAGCATTACCGACGCTGTCATCCACCATCTTGCCAACCAGCCTCATTGTGTCTTCCTGTTATGGGGTGCCCACGCCCAAAGCAAAATCCCCCTGATCATGGCAGGCAAAGGCAACCACCTTATCCTGAAAAGCAACCACCCTTCTCCTTTATCGGCCAGCCGTCCACACGAGCCTTTTCTTGGCAATGGGCATTTCCAGGCCTGCAATGAATGGCTTTTAGCCAATGGATTAACCACCATCAACTGGTCACTAAAACAAACAGATACAAAAAAAATACAACAACTTGACTTAAATATCTGATTTAACGCCTTTTCATCTTTACAAGTTAGTAAAAACCCTCTATGATACGGTTCTTACTGCAAATTGATTGGCATTTTATTCAGCAGTCTTACGGCTAATTCAGCCCTCATGCCAACCATCATCGCTCCTACCTCCTGACCTGCGCTGTTTAAATACATCCATTGGTTGATCCGGTCGGCACGATGCTCCGATCAACAACTCGTCTGGCCTTACCCCTTTCGTTTTCTGTTTGCTCACACATTCATACTTCGCATGAATCGCGTCTTATCGTGTTCGTCCATGCCTGTGGTATTTGATGTTTCTGCGCAATACAGACACATCCCCAGGCTTGTTACTTAACACTTTAAGGACACTTATGTCATTCGACACTCTTGGTTTATCGCCCATTCTTCTGTCTGCACTGCAAAAATCCGGTTATACCGAACCGACTTCCGTGCAGTCCGCCTCTATTCCTCAGGCACTCGAAGGGCATGACCTGATTGTTTCTGCCCAAACCGGCAGCGGCAAAACAGCCGCCTTCATGCTACCCTCCCTGAATCGCATCGCAAACATGCCTGCCAACAAAGGTGCAGGTGTACAGGTTTTGGTACTGACCCCAACCCGTGAATTGGCCCAGCAAGTTGCTGAAGCCACCAAAACCTATGGCCAAGGTATTCAAGACTTGCGTATTGCCACCGTGGTTGGCGGCATGCCCTATGGCGCCCAAATCAAAATGCTATCGCGTCGCGTAGACGTGCTGGTTGCCACTCCAGGCCGCTTAATCGACCACCTGAATGCAAAACGCGTCAACCTGTCACAGGTTCACACCCTCATTCTGGACGAAGCCGACCGCATGCTGGACATGGGCTTCATTGAAGATATTGAAAGCATTGTGGCCAAAACACCGGCCAGCCGCCAAACCCTGATGTTCTCTGCAACATTCGAAGGTTCTGTTGCCCGCCTGGCCGCAGAAATGCTGAATGAACCCAAACGCATTGACATTTCAAACCAGAAACAAAAACACACCAACATCACGCAAACACTGTTGTACGCAGATGACGCGGCACACAAAATGCGCCTGCTTGATCACCTGCTGCGTGACGCCTCTGTTGAACAGGCGATTGTTTTCACCGCAACCAAGCGTGGTGCCGACGCCCTGGCTGACCGCCTTGACGAAGAAGGTTTCTCGGCCTCCGCCCTGCATGGTGACATGAACCAGCGCCAGCGTACCCGCACCCTGACCCAGCTTCAGCGCGGTCGCCTGCGTGTTCTGGTGGCCACCGATGTTGCCGCCCGCGGTATTGACGTGCAAGGCATCAGCCACGCCATCAACTATGACCTGCCAATGCAGGCCGAAGACTATGTTCACCGCATCGGCCGTACTGGTCGTGCCGGAAGAAACGGTCTGGCCTTCACGCTGGCCACCCACAGCGAAAAACACAAAATCCGCCGTATTGAACATTTCATTGGCCAAACCCTGAATGCCGATACGATTGAAGGCCTTGAGCCCACCAAAACCGCCGAAAGCTCACGCGGACGCAAAAGTGGCAAAGGCGGCGGCGGTGATCGAAAATTCAGCAAAGGCAAGGAATTTGCCCGCTCAGGTTTTTCCATGAGAAAAGGCAAACCGGAAGGTTCTTTTGACAAGCCACGTGGCGAATTTGCTGATCGTCCTGCCCGCGCAGCTTCCGGTGACCGTCCTTCTTACGGTGACCGCCCAGCCCGTGCAGATCGTCCTTCTTACGGTGATCGTCCTGCTCGTGCAGCTTCCGGTGATCGCCCATCTTATGGCGATCGTCCTGCCCGTGCAGCTTCTGGTGACCGTCCTTCTTATGGCGACCGTCCCTCATTCGGTGATCGTCCCGCAAGATCGGCACGCCCCGCTTCCCGTAGCGACCGTCCGTCTGGAAAAGGTGGCAAAGAAGCTTTTTCACATAGCAAGAAAAAAACCACTGCTCGCACTTGGGCATAATCAAGCTATTTAGTTAAGCTTAAATTCAAAGGGAATCGTTTTTAACGATTCCCTTTTTTATTGCTGGCAACGCTAGCATTTTCCGTTAGCAAGCAGAACCAGAAGCCTGCGGTTCGTTTTGTTCTTCCTGCAGCTTGCGCCACATGATCTTGCCGGTATTAGACTTGGGCAAACCATCCACAAACTGCACCAACCTGGGTGCCTTGTAAACCGCCATGATTTCCCGTGCCCAGTCAATGATCTCCTGGCCAGAAACCCTGCCTTCATAACCGGGCTTAAGCACCACCAAGGCCTTGACCACTTCCCCCTTACGCTCATCCTGAATACCAACAATGCACACCTCATGGATGGCCGGATGCTGGTACATGGCATTTTCAACCTCGCTGGGCCAAACCTTGTAACCGGAAACGTTAATCATGCGCTTCAAACGGTCGCTCATGAAGAAATAGCCATCTTCATCAATACGCGCCAGGTCACCCGTCCTGAAAAACCGCTTGCCATCCAGTTCAATAAAGGACTCTTCGTTGGCCTGCTCATTATTCCAGTAACCCTTCATGACCTGCTTGCCACTGGTAACCAGTTCGCCCACTTCTCCCTGCGGCAATTCCTGCAATGTACCCGGATCGACAATCCGCGAATCCACATCCTGGGTGGGGATACCCAGACACTGGCGTTTGGCGTGAGCCACCGGATTGCAATGCAGGAATGAGGCCGTCTCGGTCATGCCATAACCTTCGTTATAAACAATGTCAAAACGTTCCTTGAGCATGGTTGCCACCGCCTCGGGCATGGCCGCACCGCCACCACCCAGCAAAGCCAGGCTGGACAAGTCACGTTGCAATACATCAGGTTGCGAGAAACAATCCAGCACCATCGCGGGTGGTGCCGTCCAGACCGACACCCGGTGCTTTTCAATCAGGGCCAGGGCCTGCCCGGCATGCCATCGCGGCATCATGACCACGGTTGCCCCCAGCATGATGGGCAAATTCATGCCATTTTGCATGCCCAGCATATGAAACATGGGTGCCACCGCCAGAAAAACCGATTCGGCATGCAGGCTGCGCCATATGGCTGAACTATTGAGTGAAGCCAGCAAGGTTGCATGCGTATGAATGCAACCCTTCGGATGACCGGTGGTGCCCGAGGTATAGGGCAGGACGCAGAAGTCGTCAGGATCAACCTGTACTGGACTCAAAGGCAAGGCAGCGGCCACAGCCGCCGCAAAATCAACCAGTCCCGGTGCAGGTTCCCATGCTTTTGCCTGCTTGACCAGATCTGGCAAGTCCGGATTATTCAAGTCGGCAACAAAATCGCCATAAGCATGCACCATGACATGGCGCAAGCCATCTGGCCGATTTTGCGCCATGCAGGGCAGGATTTGCGGTAACAACTCTTGGGCTACAAATGCACAGCGTGCACCACTATCCTCCATGTAGTACTGGATTTCCGGGGTGGTGCACATGGCGTTTACCGGTACGATCACCCCACCCAGTTGCAGTACCGCGTAATACACAATCACAAACTGCGGACAGTTCTGGCTCATTAATAAAACACGGTCGCCTTTGGCTATGTGCATTTGCTTTTGCATATAGCCGGACATCGCATCGACATATTGTTTCAGCCTTGCATAGCTGATATTTTCACCGCAATACACAATCGCCGTTTTTTCAGGGTACCGCAAGGCAGCGGCCTCCAGAAAATGGGGCAACGTCACCTGCGGTACCATGCAAGAAAGCGGTACACCCTTGGGCCAGAATTTATTTTTAGCCTGCTTCACTTTTATTATCTCCTCCTGATTCAATATGTCTTTGCGGTTACCGGTTTAATCCAGGCGTAACCCCGTTTCCCTGACAATCTTGCCGTAGCTCTCCAGGTCGGCTTTGACAATTGCCTCATATTCCTCGGGCGTATTGCCAACCGGCCTTAGTCCCATATCGACCAAACGGTCATGAATTTTTGGCATACGCATTACTTTCTGGATTTTCTCGCTTAACAACGCGACAACAGGCTCCGGCGTACCGCGTGGGACAAAAAATCCAAACCAGCCATTGGAATTGAAACCATTCAGGCCCATTTCCTTGAACGTTCTTGTATCAGGCAAGGAAGTCAGGCGCTTGGCACCAGTCACCCCCAGAATCTTGAATTTATCAGACTTAAGGTGCGGACTGATTGCCGTAATATCAATAAAGGCAGCGGTCAGCTCGCCCCCCAGCATGGCGGTCACCTCGGGGCCCGAGCCACGATAGGGTACATGCATGAGATCTAGCCCGTTAACCAGCTTGAACTGTTCACCATGCAAATGAGATGAGGTGCCGTTTCCGTATGAGCCATAGGAATATTTACCCGGATTCTGTTTCACATGGGCAATAAACTCTTCCATGGTATTGACCGGCAAATCATGCTTGACCACAAACACATCTGATGACAGCGCTACCTGTGACACCGGTGCCAGTTCTTTTTCCACATCATAAGGCAGGCCCTTGTAAAGCCATGGTGCCTGAACCAATGCCGTGATACCCAGCAATACGGTGTAACCGTCAGGGACGGCCTTGGCCACTAACTGGTTGCCAATCGTGCCACTGGCACCCGGCTTGTTTTCAACCCAAACTGTGGCGCCCAGTTCTTTGGCAAGTTCACCGGTAATCATGCGGGCAATGGTGTCGGTGCCACCACCAGGCGGATAGGGCACCACCACACGAATGGATTGATTAGGATAATTGCCACTTGCCGCCTGTGCCGGTTCGGCCAACAAGCCGCTTAACCCCAACACGGAAGCACACATCATGGATAAAGCGGTACGTCTTGTAAATTTCTTCATTTCTGTCTCCTGTCAATTCAGAATCTACTGCGATTGTTGAGGAACGCCGGCCAGTTGCTGTTTTTTATATCCGGCACGGGTTCCAATTACTGCTTGGTTACGACTCAACTAGCGTGGTGCCATCCTGATGGCTCCGTCAAGCCGGATGGTTTCGCCATTCAACATGGCATTTTCCAGCATTTGCTGCGCCAGCGAGGCAAATTCAGCTGGATAACCCAGGCGGGCCGGGTGCGGTACCGAAGCGCCCAAAGCAGATTTGACATGCTCTGGCAGCCTTGCCAACAGGGGCGTATCAAACAGGCCTGGTGCAATGGTGTTGACCCGAATCTGGCGCTGTGCCAGGTCACGGGCGGCAACCAGCGTCATGCCCACGATACCGGCCTTGCCTGCCGAATAAGCGATCTGGCCAATCTGGCCCTCATAAGCCGCCACTGAGGCCGTCAGGACGCAAGCGCCCCGCTCATTGTCAATCGGTTCGTTTTTGGCCATGGCCGCAGTGGCCAGCCTTAATGAATTGAAAGTGCCAATCACATTGACCCGGATAATGGCCTCGAATTTTTCCAGTGAACCGGGCTCCCCGTCTTTTTCCACCAAGCGGATAGGGCCACCATAACCGGCACAATTAACCAAGGCACGCAACGGTGCCAGCGAAACCGCCTTGTCCACCGCCACCTTCATCTGTACCGGATCGCAGACATCCGCCTTGACAAAATGCGCTTTGCCACCCAATTGATTAGCCACTTCCTGGCCCTTGTCATTCAAATCGACAATGACCACATCCATCCCTTTGGCCAACAATTTTTCAACCGTAGCCAAACCCAGCCCCGATGCGCCACCCGTCACAAGTGCCGACATATTTTCCTGCAACTGCATAATGTATCTCCTACCTTATAATAATTAGTTCAATCTTTCAATAATAGTGGTATTTGCCATACCACCGGCCTCACACATGGTTTGCAGGCCGTAGCGCTGTTGATTGTCCTCCAGTGCATGCAACATGGTTGTCATCAGGCGGATGCCCGATGCCCCCAATGGATGGCCCAGGGCGATTGCCCCACCCCGCGGATTCAGGCGACCGTCATCCACCTTGAGTTCGCGCTGCCAGGCCAGTGGCACGCAGGCAAAAGCCTCATTGACTTCAAAATGGTCAATCTCTTCGGTTGTCAGGCCACTCTTTTCAATGGCTTTGCGGCTTGAGCTAATAGGCGCCGTTAACATCAGCACCGGATCATCACCCCGCACGTCAAAAGCCACAAAACGAGCACGGGGCTTCAGGCCCAGCTTGTCTGCCATAGCCCGGCTCATGATGAGCATCGCAGAGGCACCGTCACTGATCTGGGAAGAATTGCCTGCCGTTACCTGCCATTCGATATGCGGAAAGCGGGTTTCCATATCCGGATTCAAAAAAGAAGGCTTCAATTCAGCCAGTTTTTCGGCCTTTGTGCCTGGGCGGATGGTTTCATCTTTATTAACGATACCGTTTGGCGTTTGGACAGGAAAAATCTCGCGGTCAAACAGACCTTCTTCACGTGCATGATGCGCACGCTCGTGTGAACGCGCACTATATTCATCCAGTTCTTTTCGGGAAATGTCCCACTTGGAAGCCACCAGTTCTGCCGAAATGCCTTGTGAAACGGGGCCAGGTGCATAACGCTCCAGAAAACCTTCGCCATAAGGATTATGGTCAAGTTTGGCAATGCCCATGGGGACCCGGCTCATGGATTCGATACCGCAGGCAATCACGATATCGTACGCTCCCGACATGATGCCCTGTGCGGCAAAATGCACGGCCTGCTGGCTGGAGCCACATTTACGGTCAATGGTGGTAGAAGGCACATGCTCGGGGAACCCTGCAGCCAGCCAGGCAACCCGGCCCGGCGTTGCCGATTGCTCACCCACCTGCCCGACGCAGCCGGTAATGACGTCATCTACCAGGCCTGGATCAAGCTTATTGCGTTCAACAAGTCCTTTGAGCACCTGTGCCAGCAAATCGGTCGGATGCATGTTGGTAAAGGCGCCTCCCGATTTGGAACGACCCATCGGGCTTCGGATTGCGTCGACGATAACGGCTTCTTGCATGAATTATCTCCAATTAAATGAAACATTAGTTTCATTATTTTTAATATTTAATTGATATTTTGATATCAATGTATCATAATTTATTAAAAGAGGAAATAAATCCGTCTCAAAAAAAAGGAAAATAATGTCTACACCAATCAAACCCGATGAAAGCAAACTGGTCAGCGCCCTGGCGCGGGGTATCACGATCCTGAATTGTTTTTCTCCTGTGCAATATGAACTTAGCGCCAAGGACATTGCCGAAAAAACCGGCCTGCCCAAACCCACCCTGTTCCGCCTGCTAGAAACCCTGTGCGAATTCGAACTCATCCGCTACTCCGAGCGCCTGTCCAAATATGTGCCTGGTGTCGGCCTGCTGAACCTGTCAGCCCCCGTATTGCAACGCATGACCATCCGCCAGCTGGCGCGCCCCCTGATGCAGGAACTGGCCGATTACATCTCGGGCCAGGTGCAACTAGTCATGGCTACCCGCGACAAAATGTGCTACATCGAAATTGCCCAAGGCAAGAACAGCAAAATTTACCGCCCCGAAGCCGGGGTTCGCATGTCCATTTCCAAAACCTCTACAGGCAGGGCATATATCAGTTCTATCCCGGTGCAATTCCAGCAGGAATACATGGAAGATTTAGAAAGAAAATACCCAGGGCAACGGGCCTGGTTTGAAGAACGGCTGGCCGATGCCAAAAAAGACCTTGAACAACTGGGTTTCTGTCGTGGACATCGTGATTTCAACCGCGAAATTGACGCGATTGCCGTTCCCCTTAAAAAGCCCATCGACAACGAGTACTGGATGTTTGCCGCTTCAGTACCGGTTTACAGCCCGGAAAGCAAACGGATTGATGACGATATCGCACCACGGTTAATCACCTTGGTACGCACCATTGAGTCATCCTTGGGCAACCCGAATTATGCAAATTAGGCGAAAAGCCGTTTTTTACTATCCAAAAACCATCAAGAGAGACAAAGCAATGAGAACCGTATTCAGAGATGACCATGAACACTTCCGCACTCAGGTACAACGATTTGTGGAAAAAGAAGTCACCCCATTCCATGCCCAGTGGGAAAAAGACGGTGTTGTACCCAAATCGGTATGGACCAAGGCCGGCAAAGAAGGCCTGCTTAACTGCATGTTGCCCGAGCCTTATGGCGGTGGTGGCGACTTTGGCCATTCCGCCGTGCTTATAGAAGAACTGGGTAAGGTCAATGCCAGCGGCCTGGGCTTTAACCTGCATTCGGATATTGTCGCCCCCTATATATTCCGCTACGGCACGACAGAACAAAAAGACCGCTGGCTGCCTGCAATGGCCAGCGGAGAAGTGATTGGCGCCATTGCCATGACTGAACCCGGCACCGGCAGCGACCTGAAAGCGGTCAGGACCACGGCAAAACGTGACGGTGAGCACTACATTATCAATGGCCAGAAAACCTTTATTACCAACGGCCAGAACGCCGACCTGGTAATTGTGGTTTGCAAGACCGATCCGGACCTGGGCGCCAAAGGCATTTCACTTATTTGCGTAGAAGCCAATACCCCAGGTTTCAGCAAAGGCAGGAAGCTGGAAAAAATCGGCCTGCATGCCCAGGACACCTCTGAACTGTTCTTTGACAATGTCAAAGTGCCCGTTGCCAACCGCCTTGGCGAAGAAAATGCCGGCTTCAGCTACCTCATGCACGAACTGGCGCAAGAACGCCTGGTGATTGCGGTGCGGGCCGCAGCCTCTATCGAAGCCTTCCTGGAAAAAACCATTGCCTATACCCGGGACCGCAAAACCTTCGGGCAAACCGTTTTCGATTACCAGAACACCCGTTTCAAACTGGCCGAAGCCAAGGCGCAAAGCACCATGCTGCGGGTTTTTGTTGATCATTGCATTCAATTGCATCTGGAAAAAGCCCTCTCACCCGCCCAGGCTGCCATGGCCAAATTGAATGCCACGCAAATGCAGGGACAACTGCTGGACATGTTCCTGCAAATGCATGGGGGCTACGGTTATATGTCGGAATATGGCATTGGCAATGCCTGGATTGATGCGCGTATCGGCCGCATTTACGGTGGCAGCGATGAGATCATGAAAGAGATTATTGCCCGCACGCTTTAAGCGTATGCGTTCCGGCAAAACGTGTTTTTAACAACGGCTATTGTTTACCGGGCGGCTATTTCTTCTTTGCCGTACAAAGCCGCCCGTCATCCTCCGTGCCTATTTATCCGCTGCCGGCTTTTTTTCCAATAAATGCTCGTATTCCTCGTCGGTCAGCAATTCCATAAACGCCACTAGGGCATCTACTTTGCGGTCAGTCAGCGCATTGGCCCTTAAATCTGCTAGGTTGACCGTTTCGGGCACTTCAGCCTCGCCCCAGGGTTGGCCGGTTTCCGGGTTGATCTGGCTTTTTGGGTTATTGTACTTGTCATAAAAAAGCACGACTGTGCGCAGGTCTTTGAATACGCCGTTATGCATATAAGGCCCGGTGACCGCTATATTGCGCAAAGTTGGCACCTTGAATTTACCCTTCTGGGCAGGGTCATCAACCTGCGGATTTTCCAGCAGGCCATGATCGGCAAATTCCCGGGCCAGTTGGTTCAGCGCCACCACGTCTTCATTGCGTGGCACACCGATATTATGGTATTCATAATTGGTGAAGGTTTCTTTGGGCGCATCTTCGGCATGCAGCTTGTGGCAAACCGAACAGTTCACGTTCTGGTTTGAAAAAAACAGGGTCCGGCCCAGGTCTTCCAGTACCGTCAATTCATATTCTCCGCGCAGGTATTTATCGTATTTTGAATTGAACGGCGCGAACTGCCCGGTGCGTTCAAAGGCGGCCAAAGACTGCATCATGGCCTCGTAGGCCGTTTCATCACTGTTCCAGACGGCATCGCCATACAGCGCACGGAACGTTTTGTGATAATGCTCATTCTGTTTAAGGCGTTCAATAATGCTACCCACACTTGGCATATTCATTTCCACCAGGTTCAAGGGTGGTTGGCCCGATTGTTCAGCCAGGTCTTTTGCCCGCCCGTCCAGAAACTGCCCGCCCACATATTGCCCGGTTTTCTGATTGAAATGAAAATCGGGCGAAAATTTGGCATACATGGCAGTGGGCGTGTTGCGATTGCCATAAGAAATACCATCATCACCCAATGACACCATGCCCTTGCCGGCATTGCTGCGACCATCGGTAAAAGCCCGTCCCGGATCGTGACAAGTGGCACAGCTTTGGGTACGGTTTTTGGACAGACTTACGTCAAAAAACAGCATGCGGCCCAGCGCAATTTTTTCTTCTTCGGGCTTATGTCCTTCCGTCTGGGACGGTGACCGGGCCTGAACCGGATTCTGCCCGCTCCACACGAGACAGGCCACCAAGCCTGCGGCTAGACTCGCTGTTAATAACTGTTTTCTTTTTTGCATAATAGTACCCAAGTAAACGGTAACATGAAACAAAAGGCGCATATAACAGCTGCGGTATCGTGCAGTACGCATTCATTTGTTGCGCCTGAAACCCAAACTGCCCAGCACGCTCCGCCTTGCCGGAAGGCATCAGGGAACCGAATATCCAGTCCCAGACACCCAGATAACCACCATAATTGAAACGGGCATAGCGGCTGTAATGATGCACCTGATGCTGGGCCGGGGAAATGAACCAACGCTCCAGCCAGGCCGGATACCCCAGAAACACATGCGAATGCCGCAAATTGCTGCCCAGCAGGGAAAACACAAAAATGAACGCATTGGCACCCATGAGGGTTACAAGACTCAAACGGGGCCCGAACAGGACCATGAACAAGCCGGTCACCACGCCCGCACTAAGCGCATAACGCAGGCCAAACAAAAAATTTTCTACCGGATGAACCCGGTAAAAAGTCAGCGGATTCAGCACCGGCGCACTATGATGCACTTTATGAAATTGCCACAGCCATTTATTGGTATGCAGCCAGCGATGCAGCCAGTAACGGGTAAAATCACTCGCCACAAAAAGGCTGGCGGTATATAAAAAAGCCAGTGTTTCGTAAGACGGGTTCCATTCAAGCCGCGGTACCCAGGCAGAAACCAGCTGGAATGTCCACAGGGCAACGCTTTTGGCCGACACCAGCAACGGCGCCAGCATGAATACCTTGATGAACCAGCTCACAAAGAAATAACGGTAATCCAGCAATGCACTGGGGTGCAGCCAGTATTGCCTGATTGAAAACCCCTGTTGCCGGACTGCCCTCAAACCGGTAAACAACAAGGCGATAAGGGCGGAAGAAAGCAGGTAAAGCCAGAACAGGCGCTGCCCTGATTCAGCCACATAATCCCAGGGCATGATCAGTCTCCGTCCGCTTCCAGGATTTTGCCCACAATGGGCAAGGCACTGAGCAGACTGACATAATAATGGTTGTATAACTGCGTAGCGTTATCATACAAAAGACGGCTCTGCCCGGGCTCAAAAGCAAAGTCTTTGCTATTTAACGAAGCAAGCCGTGTACTGCCCTGCTCCAGGGTTTGTGTAATTTGCCCGGCCAGTTCACTGGCCTGATACGCCTTGATGACATCAGACAGGTTAGCATAAGCCTGCTCGCCCATCATCGCCTGATGAACCTGGAAAATCGCCTTGATGGCATCCAGGCTATAACCGCTTAAGGCATATTCGCTACGCCCGGCATTGGGCCGGTCTTTATACTTCCGGCTTAAGCCGGCCGGATCACCAATCCGCCACTCTTTGACAGCAAAAACACTGTTTGACAAGGCATGGATATACAATGCCAATGCCTTTTCCGGCTCAGCCAGCAAAGCCTTGCGGTTTTGCGCATAAACGGTGGCGATTTCCTGTAGATGCCCGCAAATACTGTCTGCCATGACAGCCGCAAATGCCAGGTCGCGGGCAGACAAAACGGCATCGGCGTAAAGCAGTGCTTCAAGAGCATTGACTGTTTTAAACGAGTTCTTGAACAGTGCTTTGTTGGCCGGGCTGCCGGAAGCCAGCTGGCGCTGCATGATGGCGCTTAAATCTTCATTACTGTTATGAAAAACATCAATATAACGCGGCGTGTCCAGGTAATCGGCATCAAGATCGCCGGCAATATAGGTGACCTCAACTTTCTTCCAGCCAAGCACCAGTTGCCTGAACGCGGCATCAAGCATTTCATTGCCTGAACCGGCCGAGGTCTTTTCAAGTTCAAGTTTAAAATTATTGCAAGCATCAACACTATCGTTGGCATTCTGTACAATAACCTTGTCATACACCGATGCCACCGGCCCCGACAGATCGGGAGCGGCATACACAACGCTTGCATACAACAAGGCGATCAGGGCAAGGACTTGTTTCATAAAGATTCCAGAAATTGAATAAGTTGTTCGCGCTGGGAAGCGCTTAGCTGCATGAACGCCTGGCGCGCCGCACCGGCTTCGCCCCCATGCCACAAAATGGCCTCAAGATGGCTGGCAGCACGCCCGTCATGCAAGTAACGCCAGCCCTTGCGTTTCTTTGTGGCACCACCCCATAAAGGCGCGGTTTTCCATTCGTTGATGCCAGCCTCGAATTCGGGCCGGCCGTCGGCCAGTTCCGGCCCCATGTCATGCAGCAGAAAATCGCTGTAAGGGAAAATGCCGCTTCCCTTGACGGTTTTGAAAGCGGGACGGTGACACTGGGCACAGCCAATTGCATTGAACAGTTTTTTACCGGCCGTCACGGCCTGGGGCAAAACATCGCTGTCTTGCCTGGCCGAACCGTTAAGATGGTTAACGTAAAAACTGATGGCCTCAAGCCGGCTCATGGGCAAATCCAGGGTTTCACCCCTTGCGGACGGTCTGCCAGCCGGTGCCTGCAAACAGGCGGCCTGAGAAGGCGTACATAATTCTTGCGGAAAATAAGGATTACTTAACCCCATGTCATGGGCCGCAGCATCTGCCGTTTGCATCATGACGCTGGACTGGCTGGCCTTGTAACCAAACCGCCCAAGCATAAAAATCTTGTGCAAGGGATCATAAACCCAATTCGGCCGGCCTGAAATACCATTATTATCCTGGTCCTCAGGGTCGGCCCAGGCCAGGATCTCCTGTTCAGGAATCTGCTCTATCAGGCCGGTTCCGTTAAGCATGGGTGCCAGGCGCAAACTTAGCGTGGTCTTGGCGTTTAACGGCCCGTAATTAAGTTGCTCAAGAAATGGGGTATGCCATTTCAGCTCAACCACGCTGCCATCAGGAAACGTAACCTGCTTTACATGACCGGTCAGCCCCGGATGGGCCTCGAACAACACGCCACTGATCCCGTTAATGGCAATTTGATATCCATAAACAGGATCAGGTACGGTAATGACGGTTTTGTCACGACCCGCATGCGCCTGAGGCTGGGCAAGCTTCACCACCAGGGCACGGGAAAGATGGCCGTTTGCATTCAGCAGGCTACCCGTATTTTTTACCTGATGGCAGCTGGCACAGGTATTGCTGTTGAATAAAGGCCCCAAACCATCCCGGGCAGTGGTAGCGCTGGGAGCCGCCACCCAGGGAACCGAAAAAAAGGATCGGCCGGTTACCAGCAAATCCTCTGCCCCGGCTGGCAAGGAAGTTTGCTCCGGCTGCGTTTGTGTGGCCGCTTTGACAAGCTGCCCTGCATGAATATTGCCTGCGGCGGGCAAAACCATTAACAATGTCAACCCTGTTTTCAAAACGGCCGGACTAAACACTTTTTTCCTTTTATACAAATGCCCTAGAGCTGGGTTTCTTCAGCATCAGTAACGTCTGCCTCACTTAGTTTGATATTAAAAGCGGCCGCCACGGGAATCATCAGGTCACCCAGCCTGCGCATGTCATTTTTCATGGAAACAATATTTTTTGCTTCCCCTTTATGCTCGGGCATGATCTGGTAATCAAAGTGCATGGTTGATTTTGCCAGGGCATCCATTTTTTCAAGACGCTCCTCGATTTTCGCCATCAGGGCATCAACCTCGGCCTTTTCCTTGTCATCCAGGGCATCATAAGGAGTCGGGCCGGCTTTCTTCCCATGAATATTGCCTAACAGGACGTCTTTAAAACCCTCATAATTACGCACGATATCACGGTGCGTATTATCGGAAAAGCAGGAATGCTCGTCTTCTTCGCTAGGCGTTAACACAGCCACGGCAATACGTTCATTGGCCAGCTCCGACTTGATGAATACCCCCATGCCCGCCAATATCTGGCGCAGTGCAGTTTCGGCGGGAATGTTTTTAGCGGCATTTTCACCCGTTAACTCAGACAGGAGCGCGGCACGATACAGGCCTTTATTGCCATCCAGCTTGGTGTCCCATGCTCCGGCCACGGTACTGACATCAGCCAGCAGCTTGTTGGTGGCGGCTTGCAGGTAAGCCAGGCGGCGCTTGGCAAACGGATCTGTGGTAAAGTCGCTTAAAGGACGCTGCCCGGCCGTTTTGGCGCCATTGCTAACCTTGTCTTCAATGAAATTGTTGTAATCCTGGTCTTGGCCCCAAAGCAGGAACTCAATGGCATGGTAACCCGATGCCACGTTGGCCTCGCCGCCATTTTCGTTCAGCGCATTAAGGGCTTCAACGGTAATTTCAGTAACATCAACCGCTTTGGCATTTTCGCCACCCGGCGTGAATTTTCCAACAGTATCTATGATGTTGCCGCTGGTGCGGTTGTTATCGGCATCCAGGGTGTAATCAATCATGTGCTCGTCAAGCGGCCATGCATTGATCTGGCCCTCAAGTGCACCATAAGCATCGGCAACCCAGCCGTCTTCGGCATCAATCGGCCCTTCGGACAGGCGGAAAACCTCGGTCAGGCCGTAGCTTTCACGTGCCTGCAACCAGGCTTTCTTGGCGGCATCCAGCGTGTCCGCGGTTGGATTTTCAACAAATGCATTAATGGCCGTTTGCAGTTTTTCAAGATCCCGGACGCTGTCTGCATAAAACTGATGTGCCTGGGCAGCGTAGGTTTTAAGGACATCACTGGCCACGGTTTTTTGCCCGGCGCTTGCCTGCGCTTTGGTATTGGCCTGCACCGGCGCAGACAAAGGCACACTGACGGCCGCCAATGCAAAGGCCGCCATGACACTTAATGAAATCTTCTTGAAAGTACGAGTATTCATGTGAAATATCCAGAATGGTAAATGATAATCGTTATTATTATAGACATTAAAGTATATGAATGTAACGTTGTTTTAAAAAGTTTATGTTGATATTGATCAAAAACCCCGGCATGTGCACTCCCTATTGCGGCCCAATCCACGATTGCCCTCGCTACACGTTGGTTTTATATACAATATCCCAACGCATTATTTTTGATTTCAGCACCATGTCCCATCACGCATCCAACAACAGCCTACCTGAAATAGACCCCGCTTCCCTTGAGCACAGCGCCCGCACCGCCGCCCACCTGAAAAAGCTCGTGGCCAGCCAAGGCAGCCTTTCTTTTCAACAATGGATGCACGAGGCCCTGTACGCCCCCGGGCTAGGCTACTACACCAGTGGCAATACCAAACTGGGTAATGAACGTGACCAGCCTGTCAGCCACGGCCTGGCCGGTGACTTTACCACCGCCCCCGAATTAAGCCCCTGGTTTGCCCGTACGCTGGCCCGGCAAATCCGGCAGGTTCATCAGGCAACGGGTACGCTGGATATTCTTGAGTTCGGTGCCGGCTCAGGCATTCTGGCCCATGACATATTGCTCGCCCTTGACAACCCCAATATCAATTATTTTATTCTTGAACTTTCACCGGACCTGAAGGCAAGGCAACAGGAAAAACTGTCCGGTTTCAAGGGACAAGTTCAGTGGCTTGAGCACCTGCCCGAACGCTTTGAAGGGTGCGTAATTGCCAACGAAGTGCTGGATGCCATGCCGGTTATGCTGTTCCAATGGGAAAACAATGGCACATTGGCGGAAAAGCGGGTAACCCTGGACGCCAACGGCCATTTCATCCTGACCAACCAGCCTGCCCCTGCCCTGCTGGCTGAAAAAATGGCCAGCCGCATGCCCGCCTTTGCCGGCTATACCTCTGAAATAAACCTGCAGGCCGAGACCTGGATTCATGAAATGGGACGCTGGCTGACCAAAGGCGTGGCTTTTTTAATTGATTATGGTTTTCCACAAAAAGAGTATTACCACCCCCAACGGGCCCAGGGAACATTGATGTGCCACTTGCGCCATCATGCCCACGGCAATCCGCTGGTCTATCCGGGCATCCAGGATATTACCGCCCATGTGGATTTCACGGCCATGGCCGATGCCGCCCTTGAAGGCGGACTGGAAGTCCTGGGCTATACCTCACAGGCCAACTTCCTGCTCAACTGTGGACTGATGGAACTGCTCTCAAGCCTGGACCCACAAGATGCCATCCGGTACGCAAAAGAAATCGGCCCGGTACAAAAGCTGCTGTCCGAAGCCGAAATGGGTGAACTGTTCAAGGTTTTGGCTATCGGGTTTGACATTGATGAGCCCTTGATGGGCTTCTCCCGTGGTGACCGTCGCCATATGCTTTAAAAGCAAACCATTCAGGATTGAACCAGATATTCATATACCGATTCAACCCGTGCCTGCCTGACCGCATCCTTGATCAAACGGGGCTGGCCGACATGTTCACGGGCAATGGCACCGGCATCGGTTTCCCGGGCACGGTCAAGACACATGCGCCAGACAGACGCAAGCACCCCAACACCACCCTTATCTGCTTCAGCTTCTGAAACCGTTTGCACACATGCACACGCTATCACCAGATCCATGAAGCGCTCCGGCTTACGAATGCCGTCACAGCGCTCGATAATGCCCACGATTCGGTCGGCCCTTTCCAGGCAATTGTCAGGCTGCCATTGTGCCAGCACCCCGATTTCAGCCCTGGCAATCTGCAACAAACGGGCATAATCAAGGCAATCATTTGGCACTCGCAGGTGCCTGGACAAGCCTTCCACATCAGGGGAATCAAGACATAAAATCGCAAAACGCGACGGCAACGGCAAACCGCACCCATGCGCGGCATCCAGCAAAGCGGCAATCCGTTGGTTCCATACCAGCTGAGGCATCACCCGGGGCAAGGCATTGACATCCGCAAGCAGATTGAACATTCTGGATGGTTTTTCATACAGCATGCCACGGGAAACTTCTTTCCAGACCCGCTCCGGCACCAGGGCATCCACTTCACCGTTGTCGACCATCTCCCGGCACAATTGACGGGTTTCATCTGCCAGACTGAACTGGCTGAATCGAGCGGCAAAACGGGCCACCCGCAAAATCCTGACCGGGTCTTCGATGAAGGCCTCACCCACATGCCGAAACAAACGTGCCTGCAAATCCGCCTGCCCGTTCAAGGGATCAATGATGTTCCCGTCCCTGTCCTGCGCCATGGCATTGATGGTGAGATCGCGCCGTTTCAGGTCGTCTTCAAGGCGGACATCCTTGCCGGTGTAAAATGTAAAGCCCTGGTAACCACGTCCCGATTTTCTTTCAGTACGGGCCAGTGCATATTCTTCTTTGGTTTGCGGATGCAAAAACACCGGAAAGTCACCACCCACGGGAATAAACCCGCGAGCGGTCATGTCTTCGGGTTCAGCACCCACCACCACCCAATCCTTGTCACCTTCCGGCAGGCCCAGCAAGCGGTCGCGTACCGCACCACCCACAATATAAACATCCAGGCCTTCCAGACAATTGCTTTGCTTACTTCCCACTTGAACCTGCTCCAGTCATGGCTATGGCGTAACCGTGCCCAAACGTTGCACCAATGATTGCGGCTCCCCGGTGAACAGGGTCGCGTACCAAGTCGCATTAGACATGACATGCTTTACATAAAGCCGGGTTTCGGTAAACGGAATGGTTTCGGCAAAAATGGCCCCTTCCACCGGTCCCGATAAACTGCTGCGCCAGCGTTTGGGACGATTCGGGCCGGCATTATAGCCAGCCGTGGCCAATACCTCGGAGTTGCCCAAATCACTCTTCACCATGCTCAGGTAAGACGTGCCCAACACCGTATTGGTTTCAAACTCGTTCACATCACTCAATGAAAAGTCAGACATGCCAATTTTATTAGCCACCATCCGTGCCGTACCGGGCATGACCTGCATCAGGCCAGCCGCCCCCACCTGGGAACGGGCAACCGGCACAAACCGGGATTCCTGCCGGATAAGGCCATAAACCCACGCCGGGTCGAGCCCCACATTACGTGCCTGCTGGCCAACTTTCCCTTCGAAAGGAGCCAGGTATCGCTGCCTGAAATTGATATCACCCTGTGTGAGCAAAGAGGTATTAATGGCCCGGTCATAAACATTCTCCTGCACGGCCCATTCGGCCGCCGCAATCAGTTCACGGTCATTCAGGCCCTTGATGGCAAAATTCCATTCGGCAACCGCTTCGGGTCGCCAGCCCAGATTGAACAGGCTGACAGCACGCTGCAAGCCACGGTTCTGCCTGATATGCGCCAACTCGGCCGCATTACTGGCCGGCGGCTGGGGTGGCAGGGTAATTTTACGGCCCAATGCCTCGGTAGCCAGTTGCCCATAAAAACCATGGTCTTCATTGGCAACTGCCTCAAATCCCTGGCGGGCAGCCCCTGTATTACCCATGGCCTGCTGGGCACGGGCTTTCCAGTATTTCCAGGTAGGTTCCTGCTGTTGCCCTGGCGGCATCATGCCAATGGTTTTAACCACCCAGGGCCAGTCTATGCGCGGTTGACGCAAAGCCGCACGAACACGCCAGGCGTGATTGTATTCACTTAAACGAAAGTCTTCACCAGCCTGGCGGTACCATTGGTCCGCGCGGTCTTCCAGGTTCAATACGGAAACCAGGCCAAACTGGGCAAGGATCCACTGCCGGTTCTCAGCTGAAACCAGCGTGTTGCCGTCACCCTGCAAAAACGCATAGCCGCCTTCACGGTCTTGCCTGGCCAAACGGCTGAATGCCAAGGTTCTTAATTCTTCCTGCTGGCGGCTTTGTGGCTTGCCGCTTTGACCCGACAGCCAGGCTTTGGGATTGGCCATGAGCGCATCGTAATCTTTCATTTGCGCTGGGCTGAACAACATGGCCGCATAACGCCGGGCATTTGCCTTGTTGTCATATTCAATATCATCTCGCAACAAGGGCTGGATATGATCCCATTGCAGCACTTTTGCGGCATACAGCTGCGCCATCATATCCCAGCAAGCGGCGCCAGGCTTGAATGCACTGATTGCCTGGCTGGCGCTGACACGGTCATTGCCCATATGCCGGGCATGCAAAATGGCGCAATCCACCTGTGCACTATTCAAATTCACATTGCCCAGTTTGCGCACCGTGGCAAAGTCCTTGGTGCGTGCTGCCTCGAGTATCCAGTCGGCTTTCAAGCGCTCATGCAAATAAGGATTCTGGCTTTGCTCAAGAAAAGCCAGAATTTCATTGGCTGGAATAGGTGCTGACCTGCTTCTGATTTGATTGCGCAAGTACCAGAACATGGGGTACTCGCCCAGCTCATGATCATCACGGGCCTGCTGGGCAAACACGGGCAATTGCGCCCAATTTTTTGCCTGCATGGCCTCGTAAGCGGAAATCACGGCATTGCGTGCCGTGGCAGGCACTTGTACCGGCGCGCCATAATATTGCACCGATGACGCGAGCCGGCCTTCAATTTTCTTTTCAGCGGCCGAGGTCGAGGTTTCGGCACAGGCCGTTAACAACAACATCACGGGAAGCAAGCCCACCTGCCAACGGGGCGCCTGTTTCTTGAAAAGGCCCCAACGTGTTATTCTTGTTTTTCTTGAATGATTACTTCCTGTCATTTTGATCCCCAAAACCGATACCTATGAACATAACCCGAACAGCACGCATGAACAATCAGGAAATACGCAAGTCGCTGACGGCTTCCCGCCAGGCATTGGCGGCATCAACCCGTAAACAATACAGCGACCAGATACGACAACACTTCATGACCTGGTTCAGGCAGTTTATCCAGACACATCCACAACCCTCATGCCGGATTGCCGGATTTTGGCCCATCAAAGAAGAACCCGACCTGATCCCCCTGTTAACCGAGCTGGATCAACTGGGCCATGAAATTAGTTTGCCCTGCATAACGGCACTGGACAGTTCACTTGAATTTTACCGCTGGACGGCAACAACGCCATTACAACCGGGCAAGTTCAATATACCCGAGCCCCAATTAAGTGAAAAATCATTACCTGCCGATATCATACTGGTGCCAACCTTGGGCTTTACCCGCGACGGGCACAGGATTGGATACGGCAAAGGCTATTATGACCGCACCCTGGCAAAACTGCACGAAAAAGGACACGCGTTCATCAAAATCGGCATTGCCTGGGACGAAGGCGAAATTACCGTTCCTTATCTCCCGGAACCCCATGATATCCCGCTTGACTATATCCTCACGCCCTCAGGCCTGCATACGCCAACCAAATAAATGTCTTGGCGGGCAGGACTGGGACGGTTATCACGATACCCAACCGGGCCATAACCGGTATCGCTTGATCAATACGTCAGGTTTTCCCAGATCGACAGGGTCGCTTCGGCATTGTTAAGGGTGTAGAAATGAAGGCCGGGTACATCATTATCAATAAGCTCCTGGCACAACTTGGTCACCACTTCCGCACCAAACTGGCGGATCGCCTGTTTGTCGTCGCCAAACTCGGCCAGACGCAAACGGATCCAGCGTGGAATTTCAGCCCCACACATTTGTGAAAAACGAACCAGTTGCGTGTGATTGGTAATTGGCATGATCCCCGGCACAATCGGAATATCCACGCCCCTGGCCCGCACGCTATCCACAAAACTGAAATAGGCATCGGCATTAAAGAAATACTGCGTGATGGCACTGTCGGCACCTGCCCTGACTTTTTGCACAAAGTGTTCAATATCCTGCTCAAACCCCTGCGCCTGCGGATGCATTTCAGGATAGGCAGCCACTTCGACATGAAACCAGTCACCGGAATGCTCGCGCACCAACTTCACCAGATCACTGGCATGGCGCAAATCGCTGCTTACCACACCCATGCCCGAAGGCAAATCACCACGCAAGGCAACCAGGCGCCTTATGCCTTCATCCCGATAGGTATCAAGGATTTGGCAGATACTGGCCTTGTCGGCCCCTATACATGACAAATGCGGCGCCGCCTCGTAACCCATTTGGGAAAAAAGACGCACGGTTTCTGCAGTACCTTCACGCGTTGAGCCTCCGGCCCCGAAAGTCACACTGACATAGCTCGGGTTGATGATTTGCAACTGCTTGGCCGTACCTACCAGACGCTCACGCCCTGCCTGATCTCGCGGTGGAAAAAATTCCAGGCTGAATGACTCTTTGGAAAACGAACTCATATTAATTCAAAAGATTTAAAAGGATCCCTGAAATAATACTATAGACTAATGCCCCGGCCAGCGCCCACCAGAAACCATCAACCTGGAACCCGTTGAACAGAGAACCCGCCAGCCAGAACAGCAATGCATTCAGGACAAACAGGAACAATCCAAGGGTAACAATCGTAATGGGAAAGGTAAGAAATACCAGCATAGGATAAATAACTGTATTGACCAGCCCCAATATGACTGATGCAATCAATGCCGCGCCAAAGCTGGCAACCGTGACGCCAGGCAGGATATAGGCAACCACCATCAACGCCAACGCCTGCAATACCCAGATAAGAATTAATGACATTTGCTGCTCCAGAAAATGGGATCGGAAGCTGCCTTAAAGACAGCTTTCATACAATAAATCCATAGTAACGCATGTGCAATCCGGATATTTCAGGATAACCGGATTGCATGGTTTTCCTGATCAATAACGGTAATGATCGGGCTTGAATGGACCATCGACGGAAACGCCGATGTAGTCAGCCTGCTTTTGTGACAGGGTAGTTAACTGCACACCCAGTTTTTTCAGGTGCAGGCGAGCCACTTTTTCGTCGAGGTGTTTGGGCAACACATAAACCTGGCCTTTTTTATAGGCCTCGGTACGTGTGAACAACTCGATCTGGGCAATGGTCTGGTTGGTGAAAGAGGCAGACATCACGAAAGACGGATGACCGGTAGCACAACCCAGGTTAACCAGGCGTCCCTTGGCCAGCAGAATGATGCGTTTGCCATCGGGGAAAATGATGTGGTCAACCTGTGGCTTGATTTCTTCCCATTCCAGGTCTTCTACGGCAGCCACGTCAATTTCATTATCGAAGTGACCGATATTGCACAGAATGGCCTGGTCTTTCATTTTTTCCATATGACTGCGGTCAATCACATGATAGTTGCCGGTGGCGGTCACGAAAATATCGGCCTTGTCGGCAGCTTCTTCCATGGTAACCACTTTATAGCCTTCCATGGAAGCCTGCAAAGCGCAGATCGGGTCAATTTCACAAACCCATACCTGGGCACGCAAGGCTTGCAACGCCTGGGCGCAGCCTTTGCCCACATCACCAAAACCAACCACTACGGCAACCTTACCCGCTATCATGACGTCAGTGGCGCGCTTGATGCCGTCAACCAGGGACTCACGGCAACCATACAGGTTGTCGAATTTGGATTTGGTCACGGAGTCGTTCACGTTGATGGCGGGGAACTGCAGTTCGCCTTTTTGTGACATCTGGTACAGGCGATGCACACCAGTGGTGGTTTCTTCGGTAACGCCCTTGATTTGTGCCAGGCGGGTAGAGTACCAGGTAGCATCGGTAGCCAGTTTTGCCTTAATCGCGGCAAACAGCACTCGCTCTTCTTCGCTGCCGGGATTAGCCAGCACGGAAATGTCTTTTTCTGCCTTGGCACCCAAGTGCAACAAGGTCGTGGCATCACCACCGTCATCCAGAATCATGTTGGCCTGCTCGCCTGGCCATTCAAAAATCTGGTGGGTATATTGCCAGTATTCTTCTAGCGACTCGCCCTTGACGGCAAAAACGGGAATGCCACGTTCGGCAATGGCCGCAGCGGCATGATCCTGGGTAGAGAAAATATTGCATGAAGCCCAGCGCACCTCTGCACCCAAGGCAACCAGTGTTTCAATAAGCACACCGGTCTGGATGGTCATGTGCAGGCTGCCGGCAATACGGGCACCTTTCAGGGGCTGTGAAGCGGCAAACTCTTCACGGGTTGCCATTAGGCCGGGCATTTCTGTTTCGGCAATGCTTAACTCACGGCGTCCCCAGCCAGCCAGGGAAATATCAGCAATTTTATAATCAGCAGTAGTCATTGTAAAAACCCAATAAATGCTGCTTTGGTAATGAATGCGAACTCGTCTCACCATCAACTACAAAGCAGGTTAATGATGAGCGCCGTTACATGAAAAAATGTCTTCCGAGCCTGGCAGATTGGACTGGTTAGATGCATGAAGTGAACCATGCTCAACCGGCAATCTGTCGCAGCGCCCCTCGGAAATGTTCGGAATAGTTTACCCCAAACGCATTATTTAAAGTTCAAAAATGTGTCTTGTCAGCGAAGATGGCAAGACACATTTTGCATACCCCCCTTAACGGGCGTTTTTCAGTGCATTGACCCTGTCGGTGGCCTCCCAGGTAAACTCGGGCTCGGGACGGCCAAAGTGACCATAAGCGGCGGTTTTACTGTAAATGGGTCGCAACAGGTCCAGCATTTGAACAATACCACGTGGACGCAGGTCAAAATGCTCACGCACCAGCAAGGCGATTTCATCATCAGGAATAACACCGGTGCCTTCGGTATAGACCGTAATGTTAATGGGCTCGGCCACGCCAATGGCGTAACTTACCTGAACCTGACACTGGCGCGCCAAACCGGCAGCCACAATATTCTTGGCAACGTAGCGGGCGGCATAAGCTGCGGAACGGTCTACCTTTGAAGGATCCTTGCCAGAGAAAGCGCCACCGCCGTGCGGGCAGGCACCACCATAGGTATCTACGATGATTTTGCGTCCGGTAAGGCCGCAGTCGCCCTGTGGACCGCCAATCACGAAAATACCGGTTGGATTAACCAGGAATTTGGTTTTTGGGGTAATCAGGCCATCAGGGAAGCTGGGCTTGATAATGTCCTCGATCACCGCCTCACGAATGGAAGACTGTGAAATTTCAGGGGCATGCTGGGTAGACAGCACAACCGTATCCACCTCTGCGGGCTTGCCGTTAACATAACGGAAAGTCACCTGTGATTTGGCATCGGGACGCAACCAGGGCAAGCGGCCGTCCTTGCGCAATTCACTTTGGCGCTGGACCAGGCGGTGGGCATACCAGATTGGGGCAGGCATCAGGTCAGGGGTTTCATCGCAGGCATAGCCAAACATCAAACCCTGGTCACCGGCACCCTGGTTAAGGATTTCATCTGGGCTACGGTCTACACCCTGCGCAATATCGGGAGATTGCTTGTCATAGGCAACCAGTACGGCACAACCTTTGTAATCAATCCCATAAGCCGTGTTATCGTAGCCAATGCGCTTGATGGTGTCGCGTGCAACCTGGATATAATCAATATTTGCCGTTGTGGTGATTTCACCGGCCAGCACTACCAGTCCGGTATTGCATAAGGTTTCAGCGGCAACCCGGGCATTAGGATCTTCGGCCAGAATGGCATCCAGAATGGCGTCGGAAATCTGGTCAGCCACCTTATCGGGGTGACCTTCTGAAACAGACTCGGAAGTAAATAAAAAATCGTTTTGAGCCATTGATCAGCGTCCTTTTATAATGTCAGAAACTCCGACGTTTTTGAAGTAAGAACGCGCAGCACCTTCATTTCAAATGAAATAATAGTAAGGCGCGACGCTTTAGCGGTGTTTTATGAAACCAGTTCATGTCGCCCCGCAAGTTGTCGGTTAACTCAGCGACCATTGATCATTTTAAAACATTTATAAAATTTTCCAAGCAAAGCCCCTGTTAACTTCACAGATTCTTTGAAAATACCTGAAAAACCACCCTGCTTAATACGACGGCAATACCCGTTAGCCGTTCCTTGTTCCCGTTTCCGCGCCTGCGCATTCCCATCCACTGGCCGCATGTGTTAAATTGCTTTTTAGTTAAAACCATAGTGAAACCTTAACTGTTTAGGGTTCCTTTGCGCTGATTTATCCAGCCATCAATTTCCTATTGCATGAAATCCACCAAAAGAAAACTCCTTGATGCCGTCTTCAACTGGTTTGGCAAGACCTCACACAAACGACGCCAGCAACTGGGGCATATGCTTAGTGTCCTGTCACCCCTTATCATGAAGCGCAGGGCCGCGATTGTCCGCAAAAACCTGGCACTATGCTTTCCCGATGCCTCGCCCCAACAACGTGAACAATGGCAAAAGCAACACTTCCGTGTCCTGGCCCAATCGATTATTGACCGTGGCCTGTTCTGGTTTGGCTCACCGGAAAGTATTCTGGCAACCATCCACATGGAGGGCTTTGAACATATCGAACAACTCCTGGCGGAAAAACGCCCCATCCTGATGCTGGCCCCCCATTTTGTCCCGCTTGACGCCGCCGCTACCCGACTTTCCATGTCCCTGAAAAAAGCGGCTACCATTTATACGCCACAGCACGACCCGGAAATTGACGATATTGTCAGGGAAGGACGCGGCCGCTTCAACGAGATTCACCTGATCAGCCGCAAGGAAGGGGTGCGAGGCATGCTCCGCCACCTGAAAGAAGGCACACCGGTTTACTACCTTCCCGACATGGACTTTGGTCGCAAGGGTTCCATTTTCGTGCCATTTTTCAATATTCCCGCCGCCACTCTGCCCACAACCGCCCAAATTGCCAAGTCCTGGCATGCTGCGGTGGTTCCGATTGTCAGTCGCTGGGACCCGGCCACTGGCCACTATCATGTCCAGGTACTGCCGGCACTGGAAGATTTTCCCGGCGAACAAAGCATCGAAGCGGCCACCACCCGTATCAACCACTTGCTTGAACAATGGATCCTGCAGGAACCCAGCCAGTATTATTGGGTGCACCGCCGCTTCAAGACCCGTCCTGAAGGCGAGGAAAAAATTTATTGAAACAGATCCGGCAATCAAACCGCATGCCGGGAATTTTCAGTCCATAATAAACTTGGTTTTTTTACATATCAGGCATCTATGATTTGGCAATTTACAAAAATGCATGGCGCTGGCAATGATTTTATCGTTCTTGATGGCGTCAGCCAACCGATTGAAATGACCGCTGAACGGGCGCGAGCCCTGGCGCATCGCCAGCTTGGCATCGGTGCCGACCAGATTCTGCTGGTAGAAACCCCTTCCCATCCCGAAGCCGATTTCCGTTATCGGATCTTCAATGCCGATGGCAGTGAGGTGGAACATTGCGGCAACGGTTCACGCTGTTTTGTACGTTTTGTGCATGAACAAAGACTGTCCCGTCGCAACCCGCTAAAGGCAGAAATCGCTACCGGCCTGATTATTCTTGAAGAAAAAGAAGACCAGAGCGTTACCGTAGACATGGGTATCACCCGCTTTGATCCCGCCGCCCTGCCCTTTGACACCCAAGGCCTGCACCACACCCAGGAACACGAGGAAACCATCTGGCACCTGCCCTTGCCCAACGCAGGCACGGTCAAACTATCAGCGCTGGCAATCTCCAATCCGCATGCGGTACAGCTGGTAGATAATATTGATACCGCCCCTGTTAATGAACAGGGCCCTCTTATAGAGAACCATCCCCGCTTTGGCAATCGCGTCAATGCCGGGTTCATGCAAATCATCAACCGCAACCAAATACGGCTGCGGGTTTATGAGCGTGGCGTGGGTGAAACCCTGTCTTGTGGCACCGGCGCCTGCGCCGCGGTCGCTACCGGCATCCGTCGTGGCCTGCTAGACTCTCCAGTCAGCGTCCAGACGCGAGGAGGCACATTAACCATTGAATGGGACGGCACCCGATTGCACATGACCGGCCCGGCCACCACGGTGTTTTCAGGTCAGGTTGATATTGATAAACTGGTTAAAGATTTTTGCTTAAAGGATGAATAGACTTATGTCAGAGACAAAGCTTGAGGCGGATGAAGTTGCCATTTTTCTTAAAAACAACCCTTCTTTTTTTGAAGACCATGCCCAGCTGTTTGCCAGCCTGTCCATTCCCCATCCCTACGCAGACCGCACCCTGTCGCTAGGCGCCCGTCAGGTCATGACTCTGCGCAAGCGCAGCAAGGCGCTTGAATGGAAACTGGCCGAACTGATGCAGAATGCCGACTCAAACGCCTCTATCAGCGATAGCATGACGCTTTGGTGCACACAAATGCTGGCTGAAAAAAACAAGCAGAAATTGCCTGCGACCATCATTGAAAGCCTGAAGCAGGCCTTTGAGCAGCTTGACGTATCCTTGCGGCTGTGGGACCTGCCCATGCTTCGGACAAAAAAATTCAAGCTTGATGAAGATCCGGCACTGCATGCTTACGCCAGCTCGCTGGAAAAACCTTATTGTGGTCCAGAAGGCTATCTTCCCGCGCACGAATGGCTTGAAGAAAAACCGGCCTCGGTTGCCATGCTTCCACTGAAAACAGAAAACCGGACGTTTGGCCTGCTGGTTTTCGGGGCTGCCAGTGAAGAACATTTTACCCCGGATATGGGCACGGTTTTTCTGGAAAACCTGGGAAAACTGGCCAGCGCCAGCCTAAGCCGCCTGATCGCATAAAATGAGCCAACCCCTGCCTGCCGCCATGGAACAATGGCTGGCGTACTTGCACACAAACAAGCGTTATTCACCCCATACACTGGCTGCATACCGCAGGGACCTGGCACAACTGGCAAGACTGCATCCCGATACAGAGCTGGCCAGCATGACCAACCAGCAAATCCGCACTGCCATTGCCCGCCTGCACGCCAGCCAAATGAGTCCGCGCAGCCTGGCGCGCATTCTGTCTGCCTGGCGCGGCTTCTATGCATGGTGGGTACCACTGGCCAAACTAAGCATCAATCCGGCCAAAAATGTCAAAACACCCAAGGTGCCCCAAAGCCTGCCCAAAGCATTGTCGGTAGAGCAAACCCAGGCCCTGCTTGACCATCCGGCCAAAAACCTGCAAAACGACCCGGTCCAGCTGCGCGACCAGGCCATGTTCGAGTTGTTTTACTCCAGCGGGCTGCGCTTGGCCGAGCTGGTCCAACTGGACACTCACTACACAAAAAAAGACGATTATGAGTCGGCCGGCTGGCTTAACCTGGATGAGCGCGAATTGACCGTCAGGGGCAAAGGCAATAAAACACGGCTGGTTCCGTTAGGCAAAAAAGCGCAGGAAGCAATCTTGATGTGGCTACAAGTCCGCGCCTCGCTGCTGAAACCGGCAACCCCAGGGCACGATTCAAACGCGCTTTTTTTGGGGGAGCGCGGCTCACGCATCACCCCAAGGGTAGTGCAATTGCAACTGAAAAAATTTGCCCGGCAATCGGAAATACCCGGCCAGATTCATCCGCACGTACTACGCCACAGTTTTGCCAGCCACCTGCTGCAATCAGCCCAGGACTTGCGCGCGGTACAAGAGCTGCTTGGTCATGCAAACATATCAACCACGCAAATTTATACCCGGCTGGATTTTCAGCACCTGGCCAAAGCTTATGACCAGGCGCATCCAAGGGCCAAAAGAAAAAACTGACTACTTGAGCGCTTCGGTAATGACACGGACATTGCTCCGCATCATGCCCAGATAGGAATCAGCTTCACCGGTTTTGGACAAGGCATCCGAATACAGTATACCCCCCACTTTTGCACCCGTTTCTTTGGAAATTTGATCCTGCAGCTTATTGCTTTTCACATTTTCCAGAAACACAGCGGGTATCTGCTGTTCCTTGATTTGCCTTATTATTGCAGAGATATCTTTGGCGGAAGGCTCGGCCGATGTGGAGATACCTAAGGGGGCAATCACTTCAAGGCCGTATGCATCGGCAAAATAGCCAAAGGCCTCATGCGTCGTGACAATTTTCCTGCGTTCGACCGGAATTTCTGACATGGACTTGCGAACCTGCTCATCAAGCGCCTGCATCTGCTTGATGTAGTCTTGGGCATTGCCCGCATACAATGCGGCATTCTCAGGGTCTGCCTGCGTCAACGCCTGGGCAATATTGCGAACATAAACCTGCCCGTTGGCCAGATCCTGCCAGGCATGTGGATCAAACTCTCCATGATCATGCTCATGTTCATGCTCTTGTTCGTTTTCTTGTTCAGGGTGCTCATGCCCTTCATGCCCGTGATCATCATGCTCGTGCTCATCATCAACGGACGCCTCACCCAGTTTACGCACTTTTACGCCATCACTGGCAACGATGACCTTGCCCTTGAACCCCGAAGAAGCCAGCAAACGGTCGGTCCAGCTATCCAGGCCAAGTCCGTTGACAAACAGCAGTTTGGTGTCAGGAGAGGACATTTTTTTAACATCCTGTGGTGTCAGTTCAACTTCATGCGAATTGCCGTCGGCAGGCACCAGTAAAACCACATTGACCTGATCGGCACCCACCGATTTCACCATATCGGCCAGAATGGAAAAACTGGCAACCACTTCGATGGGGGCCTTGGCATGTACGGGCAAGGCAGAACCCAACAAACCCGCCAGCACCATGGCTGGCACGCCTTTAAAATAGGCCTGAAATTTCATTGTTTTGATCCTGTTATTGGTTGAAAAAACTGATACGACTGCGAATAACACCACCTTGGCGACCAAACAACAAGCCCAGGATATAAAACAGGCCGGCAACCAGGATAATAGCCGTAGAGGCAGGCACACTGTAGTGATAGGAAATGACCAAACCGGCGTAGGCTGACAATGCGCCAATCAGGGCTGCCATCACCAGCTGGCTGCCTACCGTACGCGCGCAAAATCGAGCGGCAGCGGCCGGCAACATCATCATGCCCACCACCATCAAGGTACCCAGCACCTGAAAACCGGCCACCAGGTTCACTACCAGCAACATCAGGAACAGCATATGAACCAGCGATCCGCCACCACCTTCGGAGCGTAAAAAACCGGGATCCAGGCACTCGATAATCAAGGGCCGGTAAATTAACGACAATAACAGGATAGTCAGGCTGCTGACCACCATGATAAACAGCAGGGCCTTGTCATCCAGCCCCAGCACGGAACCGAACAGGACATGCAGCAAATCCATATTGGAGCCCTTCAGGGACAGCAACATGACCCCCAACCCAAGGGAAATAAGATAAAAAGCGGCAAAACTGGCATCTTCCTTCAGGGAAGTAAGCCTGGATACTACGCCTGCCAGCAGGGCAACCAGCAATCCGGTTAACATCCCCCCCACCAACATGGCCGTCAAGGAAACCCCGGCAATCAGAAAACCGGCAGCCACCCCTGGCAATATGGCATGCGACATGGAGTCAGCCACGAGGCTCATGCGCCGCAAAATAAGAAACACACCCAACGGCCCGGTGGCCACAGCCAGAAAAATGGCACCGAACAGGGCACGGTTCATGAATCCGAATTCAACAAAGGGAGAAAGAAAAATCTCGTATAAACCGCCCATCAAAAGCCTCCGAGCGAGAGGCGACGGGCCTTCTGCAGATTTTCTTCAGTAAGGATTTCAGCGGTTTTACCCCAGGCAACCACTTGCCTGGCCAGCAAAAGCGTCTCGGGAAAACATTGCCTGACCCGGTCCACATCGTGCAAAACGGCAATGATGGTTCGCCCTTCAGCGTGCCATCCCAAAATAATGCGCATCAGGTCTTCACAGGTATCTTCATCAACAGCGGCAAAAGGCTCATCCAGCAACAACACCTTTGCGTCGCGCACCATTAAACGGGCAAACAGGGCCCGTTGCAGCTGCCCGCCCGACAAACTGCCAATCAGCTGGTCGGCCACCGGCTGCAAGCCAACTTTTTCAAGCGCATCATTGATGCGGGCACGTTCAGTCTTGCCATATTGCCGCCAGGGTCCGATCCGGCGCCAGGCTCCCATGGCTACCAGCTCGTAGGTGGTGATGGGAAAACTGCGATCAAGGTCGCTAATCTGGGGAAGCAAGGAAAGTTCCTTGCGAAAAGCCGGGGCAATTTCGATGCTGCCTGCGGTTGGCTTGAGAAAATTGATGATACCTTTGACCAGAGTGGATTTGCCGGCTCCGTTAGCACCAAGGATCGCGGTAAGCGTACCTTGGTTGAACTGTCCGGAGATATGCTGAAGCACCGGTTTGTCCCGCCACCCGAGCGATACATCATTCAGGCGGATAACAGGATTCACAGGACCATACCTGAAACCAATGTGCCTAGCCCTGGCAACCAGCCCATGACATAACCGGTTATTCCCCACATGAGCGCCAGCAAAAGCCCGACCTGCATCACCCTTGCCAACGCGGAATTGAGCAATGGGGATTGAATCCGCTGGCTGGCGGCATGAACAGTAGCTGAAGGATTGCTGGAAAGTGAGGTTTGCATAACAGTGACGAGGCTGAAAAGGCGTAAAACAATCAACAAATGATATGATATAACATATTAAAACATAAAATAACCGGCAATGTCATTAAAATTCTCCTTGCCGAGACACTTTTTCCACTTCATGGTACATTGGCCTAAAGTATCAACTTATTATTTTTATTATTAAAATCGTTCATGCATTCCACTCATCACCACTCTCACTCGGATAAATCAGTCAGCCAGCGGCTACTTGAAGCCGAGCAGCTTTGTGAGTCTCGTGGCAAACGGCTTACGCCCATCCGCCAGCAGGTGCTCAGGCTCATGCTGGAAGAATCGCGTAGCCTCAAGGCCTATGAGCTTCTTGATGCCATGCTGGCTATTCACCCCAAATCCAAACCACCCACCGTTTATCGTGCACTTGAGTTTCTTGAAGAAGAGGGTCTGATTCACCGCCTTGATGCAGTCAACGCATGGACTGCCTGTATTGATGTCAACAGTCATCACCACGATTTGCTGGTAGTTTGCACGCAATGCGGCAAAGTGGTTGAAATAAGTGCTCCCGAAATCAGCAACCAGCTTAAAAAGCTCATTGCCAATACCGGTTTTTCACTTACTTCCAACGAAACGGAAATCAGGGCAACCTGTGCACAATGCAAGGCAAAAGAGCAATCCGAAGACCCGCATTAATGCATTAAGCATACAAAATCGGCCACAGGCCTTGCATTTTGAAATAATGCCCCCATCATGGGATGTTGCACCACAAAAACGCTTTTTTTCCTGGTTTATACTGGCGGCATTAGGGTTTACAACTAAATTGATTTAATTTTTCGTAAAGACGCTGATATGTGTTTGCCAGATAATGAAAGCTGTGATGTAATTCTCCGATTATATTGAAAATTTTCGCCGTGCAGAAAATCTGCCCGCGATGTTAGTTAAGAAGCATAATTATGACTGTTAGCCAGGCACAAGCCAATAAAATGGTTCCTGTCACCGTTCTAACCGGATTCCTTGGTGCAGGAAAAACCACTCTACTCAAGCGAATCCTTACCGAATTTCACGGCAAGCGCATTGCCGTCATCGAAAATGAATTCGGGCCCGAAAGCATCGACAACGAACTGCTGGTACAGGATAGTGATGAAGAAATCATTGAACTGAACAACGGCTGCGTCTGCTGCACGGTTCGCGGTGACTTGCTTAAAACCCTTACCGACCTTAAAAACCGCCGCCTCAAAAACGAGCTCAACTTTGAGCGCGTGATTATTGAAACTACCGGCGTGGCCAATCCCGGTCCGGTCTGCCAGACGTTTTTCATGGATGATGGCATTGCCGAATACTTCCGCCTTGACGCGGTCATCACAGTCGTTGATGCCAAACATGGCATGCAGACCCTGGATACCCAACCCGAAGCGCAAAAACAGGTTGGTTTTGCAGACCGTATCCTGATCTCCAAAAAAGACCTGGTCAGCGACGAAGAGTATGCCTCGCTCAAAAGCCGCCTGATTCACATGAATCCCCGTGCGGAAATCATGCCAGTGCATTTTGGCGAAGCCGATCTCGACAAAATCCTTGACGTGACCGGATTCAACCTCAACAGCATTCTGGATATCGATCCCGAATTCCTGAAGGACGATCACCCTGATGCCCATGACCACGACCATCATCATGATCATGACCATGAATGCGGTGCACACTGCGACCATGACCATCATCACGAGCATGGCCATCATGAACACAATCATCATCACGCCCATCATGATGATGAAATCGGCGCATTTGTCTTTACCTCCAGCAAACCCTTCGATCCGCAACGCCTAGAGGAATTCCTCAGCGGCGTGGTTCAGGTTTTTGGTCCCGACCTGTACCGGTACAAAGGTATCCTGTATATGAAGGGCGTAAAACAAAGAATGCTGTTTCAGGGTGTTCACATGCTAATGGGAGCAGAACCCGGAAAACTGTGGGGACCCAAAGAAAAACCTTACAACAAAATGGTTTTTATCGGTCGAAAATTACCCAAAGACGTATTTACCAACGGCTTGACGCAATGCCTTGCCTAAGGCAGTAATTTTGTTACACACAATGAAAGCAGGTTCCTGATTCTCTATACAATAATTGATACTTCCTGAACAGGCTTTCATTGATTTGATTAATAAGCAGTACTACTGAACGGAGTGTTTGATGGCTAACAAATCAGCTAAAAATACCGACACAATCACAGAACAACCGTTATTAACCGAAGAACAGTTACTCGCCATGCCTGAAGAGGACTACATGAACGAACAGCAACTTGCGTTCTTCAAAGACCGACTCAAGAAACTGGAAGCTGAGATTCTGAATAACGCGGATGCGACAACCGAAAACCTGCGCGAAACCCAGTTTGTTCCCGATCCGGCAGACCGCGCGACCATCGAGGAAGAGCACGCCCTGGAACTCCGCACCCGTGACCGTGAGCGCAAGCTGCTGAAAAAAGTTCAGCAATCCCTGCAGCTCATCGATTCAAAAGAATATGGCTGGTGTGAAGAAACCGGGGAACCCATTGGCCTACGTCGCCTGTTAGCCCGTCCAACCGCCAACCTTTCCCTGGAAGCCCAGGAAAGACGCGAAAAACGCCAAAAACTCTACGGCGATTAAAAATCTTTTTTCCCTCCCTTGAAATTCTTCCTGCCAACCCCATCTACGGAAACTACAGGAAGAATTTCATGGAACAATTTCACGCTACTACCATTGTTTGTGTTCGCCGCGGCAACGAAGTTGCTATTGGCGGTGATGGTCAAGTCACACTGGGCAATATCGTTTTTAAAAGCACTGCCCGAAAAATCCGTCGTCTTTATAATGACAAAGTCCTGGTTGGATTTGCTGGCGCCACTGCCGACGCCTTTACCCTGCTGGAACTCTTCGAAGCCAAACTTGAGAAACATCAGGGCCACCTGATGCGTGCTGCCGTCGAGCTCACCAAAGACTGGCGCACCGACCGCGCGCTGCGTCGCCTTGAAGCCATGCTGATTGTGGCCGACAAAGAGCACACATTGGTGCTGACCGGCAATGGCGATGTCCTCGAACCCGAACACAGCCTTGCCGCCATCGGCTCAGGTGGTGCTTACGCGCAATCTGCTGCCCTGGCCCTGCTTCATAATACCAACCTGACGCCTGCCGAAGTGGTTAAAAAATCTCTTGAAATCGCCGGTGCCCTGTGTATTTATACCAACCAGAATCACGTTATCGAAACGCTTTAATCAGGATACATCATGACAACCAGCGTAATGACGCCCAAAGAAATTGTCTCTGAACTGGACAAAAACATTATCGGCCAGCAAAAGGCCAAAAAATCCGTTGCGGTCGCCCTGCGTAACCGCTGGCGCCGCCAGCAGGTAGCAGAACCCCTGCGCCACGAAATTTCCCCCAAGAACATCCTCATGATTGGCCCTACCGGTGTCGGCAAGACCGAAATCGCCCGTAGGCTGGCCAAGCTGGCAAATGCGCCATTTATCAAGGTTGAAGCCACCAAATTCACCGAAGTGGGCTATGTTGGCCGCGATGTCGACACCATCATTCGTGACCTGGTTGATATCTCTGTCAAGCAAACCCGCGAGCTGGAGATGCGCCGCGTGCGTACCCAGGCTGAAGATGCCGCCGAAGACCGTATTCTTGATGTACTGGTCGCCCCCGCCCGTGATGCCAACGGAGACCCGATTCGCGAAGAAAACAGCGCCCGCCAGAATTTCCGCAAACGCCTACGTGAAAACAAAATCGATGACCTGGAAATTGAAATCGAGGTTGCACAGCAAATGCCCCAAATGGAGATCATGGCCCCTCCGGGCATGGAAGACATGACCGAGCAATTGAAGGGCATGTTTGCCGGCCTGAACCGCGACAAGAAAAAAACCCAGAAAATGACCGTCAAGAACGCCTTCAAACTTCTGGTTGAAGAAGAAGCAGCCAAACGCGTCAATGAAGAAGAAATCCGCAACGCGGCAGTTAAAAATGCCGAACAGAACGGTATTGTTTTCCTGGACGAAATTGACAAAATCGCCGTGCGCCAGTCACAAAGCAGCGCCGACGTTTCCCGTCAAGGCGTGCAGCGCGACCTGCTGCCTCTGGTTGAAGGCACAACCGTCAACACCAAATACGGCATGATCAAGACCGATCATATCCTGTTCATTGCATCGGGTGCTTTCCATCTTTCACGTCCTTCCGACCTGATTCCCGAGCTGCAAGGCCGCTTCCCAATCCGGGTTGAGCTGGATTCACTAACCGCCGAAGACTTTGTGGAAATCCTGAGCAGCACTGATTATTCCCTTATTAAGCAATACTCTGCCCTAATGGCCACCGAAGATGTCCATCTGGACTTTACCGATGAAGGGATCAAACGGCTTGCCGAACTGGCATTTGAAGTGAATGAACGCACCGAAAACATTGGTGCCCGCAGATTGTATACCGTGATGGAAAAACTGCTCGAAGACCTTTCCTTTGATGCAACCGCCAGCAGCGAATCAACCATTCGCATTGATGCCGACTATGTAAACAGCAAACTGCAAGAAACCGCCCAAAGCCAGAATCTGGCCCACTACGTGCTGTAACACCGGTAAGAAAGCCTTCGTTCATTGCCCCCTCATGGCCTGCAAATCGTTGAAATAACGATAGCCATGCAAGGGGGCAATTTACACCAGGGCACTGATTATTTACGGATTTCTATAATAATGTACTGATTGTTCTGGTGACGGGCCTTGAACTCGACCTCGTCACCTGGATTGATATCTTTCAACAAAACTGGATTGATATTGTAAATCAAGGTCATCGCAGGCAATTTCAGTTCGATGATCGGACCATGCTTGATGGCGATTTTTCCCTTGTCTGCCTGAATCCGACGGACCTCTCCGGTGGCACTGCCCTCTTCCTGTGCCAATACCGGGCCAACTGCCAGTACACCAGCAAGGCCCAACGCTGCTGCCGCTAGCATTTTTTTCATGAAAACTCCTTTTCTGCAAGAAAACCAATCGTTTTATAGTACACAAATTTCTTCTGAAAAAGAGAAAATGAATTACTTTACCGGCCTAAAGGCATTTCATTTCGCTCATTAAAAAACTACGCTAGAATGTAAGCTGCACTTGTAAATTTGACTTGCAAATAAAATAGTAACTTTGGAGCAATGAATGGCAAAAACAATATTAGTCCCCTTCGATGGTTCGTCCAACGCAGCAAAAGCACTAGACTGGGCGATTTCCCTGGCAAAAGTATCCGGTTTTAAAATTCTGCTGCTTAATGTTCAACCCAGCTTCAGAACCGTTCATGCAAAAACATTCTTCAACAAATCAGACCTCGAAGAATACCAGCAACAGCTATTCAAAGAAGCCACCGAAGGTGTTGAAGATAAACTGAAAGCTGCAGGCATCGCCTACAATCTTAAACTGGACATCGGTGACCCCAAAGAGCGTATCGTTGAGGAAGTCCGCAATAGCGCCAACGGTGAAGATCGTATTGAACTGATCGTCATGGGTTCACGTGGCACCAACCCCGTTTTCAGCGGTGTGCTGGGTAGTGTCAGCTACGCAATCATCAACGCGGGCGTTTGTCCCGTTACCATTATTCCCCAAGAGAAAAAATAATTTTCTGGCGGCATAAACAAAGAGCCATCTTTTGATGGCTCTTTTTATTTACCCAACCATAAATTGCCTGATAAAGGAAAGACTATGCCTGACCGTTTAACCTCAATTGTGACCAAAACGGGTGACGCCGGCACAACCAGCCTAGGGGATGGTTCCCGAATTGCCAAAAATGATGCCCGTATTGAAGCGATTGGCCAGGTTGATGAGCTCAACAGCTTTATCGGTTTGCTTGCCTGCGAACAATTGCCCGATGGCATCCACAGCTCGCTTGAACGTATCCAGCATCATTTGTTTGATCTGGGCTCGGAACTGTGTGTGCCCGGCTATACCGCCCTGGCAGAAAGCCATGTGACTTTTCTGGAAACAGAAATCGAACAATTCCTGGTCCGCCTGACACCCTTGAAAGAATTCATCCTGCCAGGCGGCACACGCCAGGCAGGCCTGGCACACGTCTGCCGCAGCATTTGCCGGCGCGCAGAACGCAGCATGGTGACGCTAGACCAGCGCGAACCCCTTGGAGATATTGGCAGGCAATACCTGAACCGCCTGTCCGATTATTTTTTCGTACTTGCCCGCATCCTCAACAAAGAGGCTGGCCGCCAGGATATTTTCTGGCAAAAAGAAAAAACCTCGTAAGGTCAAGAACACTCAATCAATCGGCCGACCCTGTCCGGCTTCCTCATAGGTAATGCCATCCCGGATATGATAAATGCGCTTGAAAGTTGGAATGATTTTCTCATCATGCGTCACAACAATAATTGCTGTTTCATATTCACACGCCATTTCATTCAGGATACGGATAACCGCCAGTGCACGTTCGCTATCCAAAGGCGCGGTAGGTTCATCTGCCAAAATAATCGGTGGCCGATTGACCAACCCCCTGGCAATGGCCACCCGCTGCTGTTCACCACCCGACAACTGAGAGGGCATTGCCTTGGCCCGGTGCGCCACATCCAGCGCTTCGAGCAAATGCAAGGCTTTTTGCCGTGCCTGGTTATTGGGTACACCAGCCAACATGGGCAACAAGGCCACGTTATCGGTCACATCAAGAAAAGGAATCAGATAGGGTGACTGGAATACAAAGCCAATTTTGTCGCGCCGCAAGGCACGCAAATCACGCACTTTCCAGCCATTATCATAAATGCCCTGATCGCCCAGCATCATGACACCCTCGGTCGGATCAATAATGGCTCCCAGGCATTTAAGCAGGGTACTTTTGCCGGAACCCGAGGGGCCGATAAGCCCAACCACTTCCCCGGCAGCCACCTGCATATTCACGTCCTTAAGCGCCAAAAACGCATTTGCCCCCTGGCCATACTGTTTTTTCAGATTCCTGATACTGACGCCGCCAACTCTGTGAGACATTGAGACCTACCCCCCTACCGCTTCAGCCGGATCCACCCGCAATGCCATGCGAATCGCCACCAGGCTGGCCAATATGCAAATTATCATGACGGCAATAAAACCCATGATCGAGTCTTCAGGCATGATGAGAACGTATTTGGGAAAATATGGAGCAGAAAAGCTGGAGGTGATCTTACCAACAACAAATCCGATCAGGCCCAGCACCACTGACTGCTGCACAATCATGGAAGCGATTGTGAAATTCCGGGTACCAATCAGCTTCAAGACCGCGATTTCCCGTATTTTATCCATGGTCAGCGTATAAATAATGAAAGCAACGATAGCCGCACTGACCACTGCCAAAATCACCAGAAACATGGCAATCTGGCGCGCCGAGGTTGAAATCATTTTACCTACCAGGATTTCTTCCATCTCTGCCCGACCATAAGCAGTCAGGTATTTCCATCGTTCTATGGCATTAATGACCTGTGCCGGATCAACACCCTCTTTCAGCGTCACCAGTATCGCGTTGACAGACAGATTACTGGTCCTTGAGGCAAGAATGGCATCCAGCAGACCAGGCACATTAGGCCGATTGAATTCGGGATTGGCCTGCGTTTTACGCCGATCCAGCCAAATGGCTTCATTGTCTTTCAGGAACTGGGCCTCTTGGGCGTCTTTCAAGGGAATAAAAACCATCGGGTCTCCGCCTGAAGACACCATGCGCCGGGTCAAGCCAACCACCGTGTACTGATTGCGTCGCAAGGTTATCCGGTCACCCACCTTTAGCCCGGTAGCGATATCCGCAACCGCCTCATAATGACTACGCGTAATATGTCGCCCCGCCACCAGAAACAGGGGCCAGCCGGGTGTTTTCCCGGCCATTCCCGGTGCAATGCCCACCACCATCACACGTACATCCTTGTCATTATGATTGACCTGCATGGTCAGGTAAGTAATATTAGTGGCCTGATCAACACCGGGAATGCCAAGTATGCTTCGATACATGTCATCATTCAGGCTTGACGATTCCGCATAAGGCCCCAGGGTATCCTGCTGTACCACCCAGATATCCGCACCGCTATTATCCAGCAGTGATTTGCCATCGCTAACCAGGCCCCGATACACGCCCGCCATGACCAGCGTCACCCCAATCAGCAGGCCCAGGCCAATTCCGGTAAAAATGAATTTACCCCATGAGTGCAGGATATCGCGGCTGGCAAGATTAATCATTGCCAACTCCCGGGATTTGATCAGCAATCAAGATCCGGCTATTGGGACTCAATGGTTTTTCACTATATACGATAATCTGCTCTCCCTCCTGAAGCCCGGAAAGGATCTGCACATTGCCGTCCAGGTCCATCACGCCAGGTTGTACGGGCGTAAACTGCGGTTTGTTATTGATCACACGCCAAACGCCCTGCTGATTGCCCTGCCGTACCAAAGCGGCATTGGGCACCACGACAAAACCGTTTATTTCGTGTAAATGTAGCGTCACCTCGCTCAACTCACCCAATGAAGGCAAAACCTCGGGCAAGACAGAAAAACTCACTTTTGCCAGCATTTCCTCAGTAACCACATCCGCTTTGGGCTCAATACGTGCCACTTTGCCCTGAAACACTTCCTTTCCCCGTGTGCGCAATACAATACTGGCAGGCAAATCAGCAGCAAGCCCTATCGAACCCGATTGATCGAAACGGGTATCTATCCAAATATCGGCCGGATTAATCAGCTCAAGCACCGCCTGCCCGGCAACAACGGTAGAACCTGGATCCGCATTTCGAATAATCACCATTCCATCAACCGGTGCCATCAGGCGCAAAGACGCCCGCTGGCTCAACAAAGCATTCAGATCGGCTTGGGCTTTGGTTATGTCTTCGGCCGCTGCGGCCAATCCGGACTCAGAAACCCGGTATTCCTGCTCCATGAGATTCATGCTTTCTTCACTGGTAGAGCGGGAAGCAAATAATTTCCGGTAACGTTCGAGTTGAACACTGGCGTGCTCAAACCTGACCTTTGCCTGGGTATGTTGCAAACCGGCACGCTTAAGCACCCTTTCCTGGGCCCGGATCCGCTCATCAAGATCAACAGGATCCATTTCTCCCAACAGCTGCCCTGCCTTAACCCGATCCCCCGTATTGACTGAAATATTCAACAATCTGCCGGTAACAAGAGGGCCAATTTTATAGGTATATCGGGCACTAACCGTACCAACGCCAAACAGCGAAGGAGCAATTGGCTGGATTTGGCTCTCGCTAACCGTCACATTTACCGGTGCCAGCGGCCCCGAACGGATAGCCACATAAATAAACAAAGCCAGCAGTGGCAACATGACCAAAAGCAGCCCCAACTTTCTTCCGCGCAATGAAATACTGGCCATGCTCAGCTCCTGATTGCCTGCAGATACAAGGCGAAAACCGCATCGGCATTCTTTTTCATTAATTGGATATCGCCGGCCAGCAACGATTGCATCACCAAGCCCTGAAGCGTCCCAAGAAACAACGTTGATGCTACCTCCGAATCCAGGTCATAGGCAATTTCTTTTTGTTCCTTACCTTGCTCTAACAGCACCTGGATACGTTTTGCATAACGCTGCATTAAGTCCTGGACAATGCGCTTGGCTGCAGTAAACTCAACATTCTGCAATTCACCAAACAAAATCCGGGGCACACCGGGATAAGTGAGAACAAAATCCACATGCTGCATGAACACGGCCTGTAGTGCGGCCAACGCGGAATATTGATGATTTTGAATCGCCTCTGTAACGCGACTGGATATGGTTGCTTCAACCCAGGACATCACCTCTTCCCAAATCGCCTCTTTATTGGGGAAATGGCGGAACAAGGCACCCTGGGTAAGGTCCATTTGTTTTGCGATGGCAGCGGTTGTAATCACTGCCGGATTCATGACGCCAGCCAGCTTGATAACGGACATCACCGTCCTTGACTTGCGTTCGGCTGCAGATAAATGCTTGACCCTGTTTTCCATGCCTTGCCCAATAAGATAGTAATTAATTACTATCTTATCAGACTTAAAGAAAAAGCACAGTTTTTTAAACGTCCCGCCTGAAGCTGGATACATAATCCAGCTTCAGGCGGGGCTGTTCTTATAACTGTGCTTCTTTATTCAAGACCAGCAAAACACAAGCTGATCAATCTTCCTCGACAAACGTTTCTTCACGTTTCTTGCGGATGGATGGCGAAGCCACCAGGATCACCAAGCCTACTGCCATCAGCAACAGGGTCAGTGACAGCGGACGTTCCACGAAGGTCAGGAAGTCACCGCGGGACAGCAGCAGCGCACGGCGGAAGTTCTCCTCCATCATTGGGCCCAACACCAGGCCCAACAGCAGCGGCGCACCTTCACAT
>WARP01000068.1_pt1 | contig 133038 bp, 117 predicted proteins | sample 4769151 | NCBI WGS metagenome assembly WARP01 (sample SAMN08893023, study PRJNA449175) | gut metagenome | isolation source: rumen sample fed with dry roughage | host: cow | place: India: Nagpur | collected 2016
TCAAACTTACCTTTTGCCATGACCGACTCCTGATGATGGTGCTGGAATTAATAACAAAGTTTACATGGTGCCCAAGGCGGGAATCGGACCCGCGACCTCTCCCTTACCAAGGGAGTGCTCTACCACTGAGCCACTTGGGCGAATTCTTTGCTTACCGATGAGGTTACCGGCAAGTCTGGAGCGGGTGAAGGGAATCGAACCCTCGTCATCAGCTTGGAAGGCTGTTGCACTACCATTGTGCTACACCCGCGGATCTTTCGCTTGACCCATTATTTGTTATTGTTTAACGGATATCTCATAGCCATCACAAAGAACAAATAATTTTAAATTAGGCTCTCTGGTGGTGGAGGTTGGATTCGAACCAACGTAGGCGCAAGCCAACAGATTTACAGTCTGCCCCCTTTAGCCACTCGGGCACTCCACCCAGAGAATGTGTAATTATGCACATTCATTTTCGGTACGTCAAGTACCTTCAACAAATAATCCAGATAAAAGTGGTTTTTTTGTTGAATTTATTTTTTTCCTGCCAATTATTGCTCTATAACCGATGACAACCCCTGCTTTTCAAGCAATGAATTCAAATGATCCCAACTGTGAAAATCAATCATGAGTTGTCCTTTGTTTTTTGCCCCGACTTTCAATACCACCTTGGTCCCCAGATGATCGGACAAGGCCTCTTCAAGCCGAACCAAATCCCGGTCAGGCGCCGATTTAACAATACCTGCCGCTTTTTTATTTTCACCCTCAATGGTTTGTTTGACCAGTTTTTCGGTTTCACGCACTGACAAACTTCTTGCGACAACCTGGTTTGCCAACAGGATCTGGGTGGCGGCATCCACCGCCAGCAAAGCACGGGCATGTCCCATATCAATGTCTCCGGCCAGCAACATGGTTTGTACCGGCTCGGCAAGGTTCAACAGGCGCAATAAATTGCTGGTCAATGAACGGGAACGACCAATAGCCTGTGCTGCCTGTTCATGGGTAAAACTGAATTCGTCAATCAGGCGTTTGACCCCCTGGGCTTCTTCCAGCGGATTCAGGTCTTCCCGCTGTATGTTTTCGATCAAGGCCATGATTGCCGCATTCTCATCGGCAACCTCACGCACCAGGACGGGAACTTCTTTCAAGCCAGCCATTACAGCCGCCCGATAGCGCCGCTCACCCGCAATAATTTCAAACTTGCCTTCCGGTTCATCCTTTAACGGGCGCACCAAAATAGGCTGCATGATTCCTTGTGTTTTGATGGAATCGGCCAGTTCGGTCAAGGCGCCTTCATCCATCCGGGTCCGTGGCTGGTATTTGCCTGCCTGCAACCTGTCAATGTTGATCACTGAAGGCTGTTGTGCAGGTTTACCAGGCTCATCATTTTTGATGTCTTCAATGACATTGATATCATTTCCCAACAGTGCAGCAAGGCCACGCCCCAGACCCTTGGTTTTTTTTACCGCTGTCTTGCTGGCTGTTTTACCTGCTGCCTTCGTTGCTGTTTTAGTTGCCGTAGGTTTAGTTGACATTTCTATTTCCGTTTTCCTTATCCATCATTTTCACCCGTTTGATCACTTCCGCGCCAAATTGAATGTATGCCTTTGCGCCACGTGACGACTTATCATAAACGATCCCTGGCAAACCATGACTTGGCGCTTCAGCCAGCCTTACATTACGCGGCACAACCGTCTTGAATACACTGTCGCCAAAATGCGATTCCAGTTGTTCTGAAACCTGTTGCTGCAATGTGACCCGTGCATCAAACATGACGCGCAGCAGCCCAATCATCTTCAATTCAGGATTGATATTTTTATTCACCCGTTTTATGGTATTTACCAGATCTGACAATCCTTCAAGTGCAAAGTATTCACATTGCATTGGAATAATTACGCCATTTGCACATGATAAGCCGTTAAGGGTTAGCAAAGACAAGGTTGGCGGGCAGTCAATAAGCACAAAATCATAATCTGCGGCAACCTTTTCAATTGCCGATTTCAATTGATGCTCACGATTGTCCATCTGCACCAGATCTATCTCGGCACCCGACAACTCCCGATTTCCGGGCAGGACATCATATCCGCCACTTTCCGAACGAACCCGAGCCTCGTCTATGCTTGCTTCGCCGATAAGCACCTGATATATATTTAAACTTAAACTATTTTTGTCTATGCCGCTTCCCATGGTGGCATTACCCTGGGGATCCAGATCTATCAACAGGACCCTTTTTTTATGGGATGCCAGGCTGGCGGCAAGATTAATTGCCGTGGTTGTTTTACCTACCCCGCCTTTTTGATTGGCGATACAAAAAATCTTAAGTGTATTTACAACTTTACCCATTACCTACCCTTTACGCCGCAGCCAGATTAAACATCGGTTTGCATCCAGTTCCGGAACTTCAAGCGTTTCATGCGACGCTTCTTCCCATTCCGTACTGGATACCAATTCATTAACTTCATCCTGAATATAGTGACCTTTCATCGCCACCAGATAACCGGAAGCATCCACATGCTTGCCAGCCAAGGAAGCAAAATCCGCCAAAGAAGCGAAAGCCCTTGAAATGACCAGATCAACCTGTGGTTCAGTTCTTTGCTCTATTCGAATGTGTTGTGCCGACAAGTTTGGAAGCTTTAATACGCCTGACATTTGACGGACAAAAGCCGTTTTTTTCTCAACGGCATCAATGCAGCAAATGTTCCACGTGGCATTCATTATCGCCAACACAACACCAGGCAAACCACCGCCCGATCCCACATCCAATACATTTACAGTGGTTCTGTCTGCCAATTTTTTTCTTAACGGCATCACGACAGAAAGACTGTCAAAAACATGATGGACAAGCATTTGCTCCCTGGTTTTCAGGGCGGTCAAATTATAGGTTTTATTCCAGCGTTGCATTTGCTCGATATACTGCAACAATGCAGAAGCCTGTTCATCACTCATGTCAAGACCAAGCTGACTGGCTGCATTGAACAAACTTTGTTTTGAATCAATCATTACAACTCTTACGCCTTTTTTTGATCTGAATATTGCATTCGTTTTATATGAATAAGCAATAATGCTATGGCTGCCGGTGTAACACCGGAAATTCGTCCTGCTTGTCCGATAGTTTCAGGGCGATTTTCCCTAAGTTTCTGACGGACCTCAAATGACAAATTACCCACCTCATCATAATTCAAATCAGTTGGTATTTTCTGGTCTTCATAAGTACTTTGACGACGAACTTCTTCTTGCTGCCTGCTAATATAGCCCGCATACTTGACCTGGATTTCTATTTGTTCAATTTCAGATTCAGACAATACTGTTTCAGAAGAAAAATTCTCACCGGTAGCCGTTGACGCACTGACAAGATCTTTGTAATTCACATTCGGTCGTTTAAGCAAATCCACCAATGTGTAATCCCGCTCAAGCGGTTTACCCAAAATGGCATTGACCTGTTCAGGGCTATATGTTTTAGGATGAACCCGGGTTCCTGCCAAACGTTTTATCTCGCTATTTACATTATCCCGTTTACGACAGAAAAACTCCCATCGATCATCGGGCACGACGCCAAGCTTACGCCCTGTTTCTGTCAACCTGAAATCCGCGTTATCTTCCCGCAAACTTAATCGATACTCTGCCCTTGAAGTAAACATCCGATATGGTTCGGTAACGCCTTTTGTAATCAAGTCATCCACCAACACACCAAGATACGCTTCGTCTCGGCGAGGAGTCCAGGGTTCTTCTCCTTTTACCTGCAACGCAGCATTCAATCCTGCCAACAAACCTTGGGCAGCAGCCTCTTCATATCCGGTTGTTCCATTGATTTGTCCCGCAAAGAACAAGCCATTAATGCTTTTGGTTTCAAGACTACTTTTCAATCCACGTGGATCAAAATAATCATATTCAATTGCGTAGCCCGGGCGAAGGATATGGGCGTTTTCCAATCCAGGCAAAGAATGAACCAATTCCAGCTGTACATCATAAGGCAAGCTGGTTGAAATTCCATTTGGATAAATTTCATTGGTTGTCAGGCCTTCTGGTTCCAAAAACACCTGATGTGAATTTTTATCGGCAAACCGATGCACCTTGTCTTCAATCGAAGGGCAATACCGTGGACCTATTCCATCAATCACTCCGGTATACATGGGTGAGCGGTCTAATCCACCACGAATGATTTCATGGGTTCTTTCGTTGGTATAGGTTATCCAACACGGCAATTGCCGTGGATGCATCTGAGCATTACCCATATATGAAAATACTGGGATGGGATCAAGATCACCCGGTTGCTCTATCAGATTTGTAAAATCAATTGTCCTGGCATCAATTCGCGGTGGCGTCCCGGTTTTCAGTCTTCCTTGCGGAAGTTTTAATTCTTTTAAACGGTGTGCAAGACTGATGGCTGGCGGATCTCCTGCCCGACCGGCAGAATAATTTTTCAACCCCACATGTACCAAACCATTCAAAAAAGTACCCGTTGTCAAAACTACGGCACGAGACCTGAATTTAAGTCCGATTTGCGTAACGGCACCAACCACCCTGTCACCTTCAACAATCAAGTCATCGACGGCCTGTTGAAATAGCCACAAATTTTCCTGATTTTCAAGACGGGTTCGGATAGCTTGTCGGTACAACACCCTATCTGCTTGCACCCTGGTTGCTCGTACCGCAGGACCTTTTGAACTGTTTAAGATCCTGAACTGGATTCCCGCCTCATCTGCCGCTAGCGCCATTGCGCCACCCAATGCATCTATTTCTTTTACCAGGTGGCCCTTTCCAATTCCCCCGATTGAAGGATTGCAAGACATTTGGCCTAAGGTTTCAATATTGTGTGTAAGCAACAGGGTTTTGGCACCAGTACGTGCAGAAGCCAAAGCTGCTTCTGTTCCTGCATGACCACCACCTACTACTATTACATCAAACTCGTTTGGGTAATCCATTTTTGTTTCTAATAAAAAATATCAACAGTTGATTATAAATCCAGATTAAATGTTCCACGTGGAACATTTACAAAAGTTTCAGTTATTTTGATTTAATTGGTCTGAAAGCGAAAAATCTTAAGGCAAGATTATTTAAAAATTGTTCCACGTGGAACAAAACAAAGAACTGTGGATAACTTTGTTAATAATGCGAAGAAAAAGCATGAACTTCTATGTATAAAATGTTAATAACATTCCCTACAATAAGGCATAATAAGGATTATAGCCTTGTTGATAAAATTTATATAGCCTGAAATTGTTATACAAAAACTGTGAATAAAATGATTAAATCAAAATTACCTGACGTTGGAACCACGATTTTTACCATCATGAGCCAATTGGCCAACGAACATAACGCAATAAATCTGGGTCAAGGGTTTCCAGACTTCAATCCTGATGAAAAACTGGTTTCATTAGTTAATGAAGCAATGAAAAATGGACATAACCAGTATCCATACATGCCTGGTGTACAAGAATTACGCTTTGTCATTGCAGATAAAATTAATCAACTTTATTCACATGATTACAACCCGGATACTGAAATCACAGTAACTAATGGTGCAACAGAAGCTTTAATGTCATCAATCCTTAGCATCATTCACTCTGGCGATGAAGTGATTGTCATAGAACCATGCTATGACTCTTATGTTCCTTGCATCAAATTGGCTGGTGGTATTCCAGTTTTTGTATCCTTGACACCACCGTCAAAAGAAAAACCGGCTTATTCAATTGACTGGACTAAAGTCAAAAATGCGATCACTGATAAAACCCGTTTGATCATTTTGAACTTTCCCCATAATCCAACCGGACTCACATTAAAAGAGTCTGACCTGGATGCTATTGAGAATTTAATTAAAGATAAGGAAATATTTTTAATTGGGGATGAGGTTTATGAACACATTGTATTTGACAATAAACCATTTTTAAGTTTGTCTACCCGCGAGTTTTTGGCTAGCAGGTCATTTGTCATCTCTTCTTTTGGTAAAACTTACCATACCACTGGCTGGAAAGTAGGGTACTGCAGTGCACCCAAGGCAATGATGGCCGAATTCAGAAAAATTCATCAGTTTGTTGTTTTTACCGTAAGTTCACCCATGCAGTATGCATTTGCTGAATTTATGAAAGATCCCAGTACCTATTCAAACCTATCCAATTTTTATCAAGAAAAACATGATTTTCTATATGACGGATTATTGAATACTCGCTTCAAACCGATCAAGAGCGAAGGCACATTTTTTATGTTGGCTGACTATAGTGAAATTTCATCTGCCAATGAATTCGATTTTGCTACAGAATTGACAAAAAAACATGGGGTAACCCTGATTCCTGTTTCAGCATTTTATAAAAATTCTTCAGCTCTAGCTTCTAACAATCATTTGGTTCGGTTTTGTTTTGCCAAGAAAAATGAAACGTTGAAAAAAGCGTTAGATGTGTTAAGTACTATTTAGTTATTATTTTTATTTATATATAACTGATTAAGAACTAGATGCTCTGTGGATAAGTACTAAAACCCTGTTTTTTTCATAAAAAACAGGGTTTTATGCTGTTTTTTTGTTGTTGAATTCAATTCTTTTTAGAGTTGGATAAAGTTGAACAAGTTTTAGTGAAAATTTTTTGAAATGGGTTCTTCACTTTTCATACAAAACTTATTCACATTGGATGCCTATAGTAGTTATCCACAGGCTGATTTTCGTGAAAACACGATAAACCCCTGTTTTTGACGCTTGAAAAAGGCATGAAAACAGGATTAAACCGTGTTTTTTTCATGTTTTTCTATTGGCAAGTAGCTTGTTTAATCATGCAAATTGCGATGGTTTATTATTTTTGAGCTAAATATGGCTGCAATGGAAACCGTTGGTAAAATTCTGGCGAGCAATTTTTTTGCTATGCATGTTTTTGCCGGCCATGGAGGGATTACGAATAGTTTGCTGAAAATTCTTGGTAAAAATTGATATCGAGCAAGATTGAGTGATGTATTAAAAAATAAATTTTTTCAAGATAGGGTAAATCAAATGAAAAATTGAAATGCTTGTTTTTAATCGCATTTTCGGATCAGTTTGGCTAAAGTTGTTGAAATTTTTCTTGATGTTTTATGTTAAAGTAATTATCAAATTGCTTGGATTTCAGTAAATTAACTATTTTTATGGATAATTGGAATGGCTTACGATACAAATAATATCTTCGCTAAAATTTTACGGGGTGAGGCGCCTTCTTTTAAAGTTTATGAAGATGATAAAACTTATGTCATGATGGACATCATGCCGCAAACTGTTGGGCATACCCTAGTGCTAACCAAAGAGCCAGCCGTCAATTTGTTTGATTTGTCTAACGATGCTGCCCAGGCTTGCGTAACTACAGCCAAGAAAATTGCACCTGCCATCATGAAAGCAACCCATGCTGATGGAATTGTCCTTAGCCAGTTTAATGGTGCAGCAGCAGGGCAAACGGTTGATCATGTCCATTTTCACCTGGTACCTAGATATGATGGGCAAAATGTTAATGCCCATGCCCATGTAAAAGGAGATATGGAAGCTATCAAGGCCTTGGCTGAAAAAATTGTAGCTGCTATTGATGAGTTGAATTAATACCCGTCAAAGTGGTTTTTTCAAGGAACAGAACCCGGTATCAAACCGGGTTCTGTTTTTTTATTATTACTTTTCTATTTTTTTGCCAGTAGGCCTAATTTTAGGGTTGATACCTGCCTATAGGCCCTATAAGGTATAGGGCAGGGCACCAATCGCCTATTTAATACATGCCTGTACCGGCAGATTTTTCCAGCCTGTTAAACCATAAGGCCGACAATATCGATGCAGCACCAATAACAATAAAACCCGATTTGATATCCTGAATTGACGCGGTGGAAGAACCATTCAGATACATGCTCAAATCAATACTCACGGTAGCAATACCCATGCCCATACTGATCCCTACTTGTTGTGCCGTAGCAGAAAAACTACTGGCTTGGCTCATTTTTTCGGGTTTGATATTGGCAAAACTAAGGGTATTGACCGAAGTAAACTCCAGGGACCGGAAAAATCCGCCAAAAAGCAGGGTCATTGTCATGATCCATACCGGTGTTTCAAGGGTGAACAGGGCGCAGGCCATAATAAACAGGCCTGTGATAACAGCGTTGACAGTAAGTACGCGACGAAAACCGAATTTTTTCAGGATGGGTATGGCAACGAATTTCATTGCAAGGGCACCAAGTGCACCGGCAAAAGTAATCATGCCTGCAGATAAAGGTGAATAATTAAAGCCTATCTGTAGCAATAAGGCCAGCAGGAACGGGGTAGCACCAACGGCAAAGCGGCATAAATTTCCGGCAAAAATGGAAATGGCAAAGCTTTGGATTTTTAAAAGGGACAAATCAATAATGGGATTAGTAACCCGTTTGGCGTGAAAGCAATAAAAAATGCCACTAACTATGGAAATCATTAATAGAAAATAGGCATTGAAAAACCCCTGGTTTTTGGCCAGGGATTCAAACCCGTATACGCAAGAAGCCATGGCCAAGCTACTTAGGATGAAGCCGGGCCAATCCAGTCGTGGGGGATTATCGTTTTTATATTCCTGAACATATTTAAGCACCAGAAAAACACCAAGCATGCCCATAGGAATATTGATCAGGAAAATCCAGTGCCAAGTACTAAAGGTAACGATCAAGCCACCCAATGGTGGGCCAAGCATGGGACCGAGAAGGGCTGGAATGGATAAAAAAGCGGTGGCTTTGAGCAACTGCTCACGCGGAACCGTGCGTAACATGATAATGCGTCCTACGGGCACCATCATGGCTCCGCCAAGGCCTTGTATAAACCGGAACAAGACAAAAATATCAAGCGTTGGGGCCATAGAGCAGCCCAGTGAAGACAAGCAAAACAGGATGATGGCAAGCAGGAATATCCGTTTTGCACCAAAGCGGTCGGCAGCCCATCCACAAACAGGAACAAAAATGGCAACGGATACAAGATAGGCCGTAATGGCAATATTCATGCGTACGGCATTTGTACTGAAAGTTTCGGCCATCATGGGCAAGGCCATTGCCACCACCGATGAGTCGAGCATTTGCATGAAAAGGGCGCAACCAACAATGAATGGTATCAGGCGAACAGCTGTGGAATTGCCACTTTTGTCTGGTTTTTTGGGAAGGATATGATCAGAAGGCATGGTAACTTTAAAGTACAGGAAAGTTGTTATTGCTGTTTCCTGTAAATATACGCTATCAGCTTTGATTGGCAAAGGTCAGGCAGGGGTAATCCTGTGCGGATTATTTATATACCCGACAGGAAGATGTTGAATTCAGGTCTTTTTTATCGATGCTTCAATCAGTCTGGCTTTTAATACTTGCCCGAGGTTTGAGGTATTTTTCAAAAAAATGATAAAGCGGGCTTGTTACCAGCAAGACGAAGACCATGCGTGCCACGTGAAACGCGGTCACAATCGGTGCGCCTAGTGAAAGCACTTTCGCGGTAATTGACATTTCCGTGATGCCTCCCGGGCTATTGCTTAATACAAGCGTTGGAAACGGGATATCTGACAATGTGGATAACAGGTAGCTGAAGCCAAATGCCAGTATCAGGTTCAGGGTATTACTTAACGCGACCACGGATAGGTACCGGGGGGCTTTTTTGAAAAAATCCGGACCAAATTTATCACCCAGTGACCAGCCAATAAACAGTTGGCCAAGTTTTGATATCTCGTTGGGAAGATAGGTAAGAATGGTGTCATTGCCAGTTAATAAAATGGTTACCAGCAATGGACCTAGCACCCATGGGTTGGGTAATTTGAATTTCTTGAACAGCAGGCCAGCGATGCAGGTTAATATGACGAGCTTGAAAAAACCGCTGGGATCAAAAAAATACAGCAACTCCGTACCAGGGAAATTGCCACTTATATTCAGGAATTTGAATGCAAACGGAATGGAAATAACCACCATGATCATGCGCAGGCTATGAGCGGAAGCAACCAGGTCGGTTCTTGCATAATTTCTTTCCGCCAGATTGGCCATTTCACTGGCCCCGCCAATAGCACTGGCAAACCAGGCAGTTTTAAAATCAACGGCCCCCCATTTTTTTAAAATCAGGGAGCCATTGATGCCCAGTAAGATGGCAAATACCATTCCAGCAAAGATAAACGGGAAATATCCTCCGATGATGGTCAGGACCTCGGGGGTAAAATATAACCCCAGGGAAGTTCCAATGACCCATTGGCCCATATTGCGAAAAACAGTATGTGAAGCGCTTTTTACGCCTGCTGTTTTTGTGATCGCAGTTAATAACAATGAGCCAATCAGCCATGGTAGCGGTATGGCTAACCATACTGCTGCCAAAGCACCCGATAAAGCCAGAATGAATCCCGTTAAATATCTTACAAACATGTTATATCAGTTGGCTGGTACATGAACTTCATTCTTTTTTGAGAATTTCCTGAGTAATGGAGGAACTACACCAACCAAGATGGCGGCTATCCATAAACCAATTGAGATGGGGCTTTCAAACAAGATGGAAACCTCACCATTGGTGATAGACAAGGCACGACGCAGGTTTTGTTCCATCATGTCACCCAGCACGACTCCCAGGACAAGCGGAGCCATTGGTACATTCATTTTTCGCAGGAAATAACCAATCACACCAATTCCCACCACTAGCATCAGGTCAAAGGTTGTGGCGTTAATGGCATATACACCAATAAAACTGACAGATAAAATGCCGGGCACCAGTAACCATGAGGGAATCGATAGCATGGAAGCAAATACGCGAACCATGGGAATGTTCATTAACAGCAGCATGACGTTGGCAATGAACAAGGAAGCGATCAGGCCCCAAACAAGCTGAGGCTGGGTTTCAAACAGGACCGGTCCGGGCGTAATGTTGTAAAGCGTAAGGGCTCCCATCATGACCGCGGTGGTACCGGAACCCGGGACACCCAGTGCCAGCATGGGAATGAATGAACCGGTTGCTGCACTGTTATTGGCAGATTCGGGGGCAGCAAGGCCACGTAGGTCACCTTTGCCAAACTTGGCTTCCGGGTCTTTGCTTTCGATCAGTTTTTTTTCATTGGCATAGGCAACGGCAGAGGCAACACTAGCGCCGGCGCCCGGCAAAATTCCAATAAAGAAGCCTAAAAATCCTGAACGAACCGTACTCCACCAGGTGTAGGCCATTTCCTGAAAATTGAATAATTTGCGTTTGCTTTTGGGGACATCGATTGAAACACCGCTAAGCAGGTTTTCAAGCATTTGCAGCATTTCGGAAACGGCAAAAAGACCGATTACAACCACTACGAAATCAATGCCATCTGCCAGGTTGGGTAAGTCGAAGGTATAACGATAGACCCCGGAATTGGCATCCACGCCAACGGTGGCAATGGACAGGCCAATCATGGCGGCCAGAATTCCTTTAACAGGTTGTTCACCCAATAGGCTGGTAAGCGCACAAAAGGCAAAGACCATTAATACAAAGTATTCGGCAGGACCAAAAGCAATGGCCCATTTGGCCAGCAGGGGCGCCAGCAGCAAAATACCAAAAATGGCAATGGTAGAGCCAATAAATGAAGCCCAGGCCGAGATTGACAGCGCGACACTGGCCAGCCCCTGGCGTGCCAGAGGGTAACCATCAAGCGTGGTCATGACTGCGGCGGCTTCTCCTGGTACGTTAATCAGGATAGAGGTAATCCGGCCGCCATATTCGGCACCTACATATACCGCTGCCAGCAGGATCAGGGCGGTTTCCGGTGGCAATTGCATGGCAAAGGCAATGGGTATTAGCATAGCTACGCCATTAATCGGCCCCAGTCCGGGTAATACACCAACAATGGTGCCAATAAATGAGCCAAGCGCTGCCACGAGCAGATTCAGGCCTGAAAAGGCAACACCGAATCCGATCGATAAATGTTCCATTAATCCGCTCATAGGAGGTCTCCAAGAATACCGGTAGGCAAGACAACATCCAGGCCTTTATCAAAAAGCAGGAAGAACAGGATGCCCATTACCACTCCGCCAATAATACATTTGAGCCATGATCCATTGAACAGGCGGCCTACAAAAATGGTCATGAGTGCTGTGGACACAATAAATCCGACCCATTGAAAAAGAAAAGCATAAGCGGCAACATAGACAATCATGGTCATGATCCGGAAGTTGGCGCCCGCCGGGTTAGGTTCAACCGTATTGCCACCTTTGTAAACAAGTCGCACACCGCAAATGGCGATAATCATTGCAAGCATGAGAGGAAATGCTTTTGGTCCTACGGGTTCATAAGAAAATGGCGCTTCCAGGTCGTAACCAAACCAGGTAAGAAATGCGGCAAAGAAGAGGGCGGCAATACCCAACACCCTATCATTTAGTGCCATAAGAGTACCTTTGAAATAGAAACACAAGTACCTCTGGCTGGCAGAGGTACTTTAGAGTAAAAATTATTTTTTGATCAGGCCAAAAGAGTCGGCCAGTTCTGTATAGAATTTAACGCGTTCCTTGACATAGCTGTCCAGTTCAGCACCGGTTTTGTCAAAGGGGAACAGGCCTTGCTGTTCTTGCATAGTGGCAAATTCAGGTGTTTTCATGAGTTTGTCAAAAGCACCTACCCACCAGTTGTATTCGGCGTCTGAAACTTTTGGACCAACGTAGAAACCGCGAATAATCGGCCAGTTGATGTCAAAGCCTTGTTCTGCGGCAGTAGGGATATCTCCCATTTTGCCAGGCAGGCGTTTGTCATTGAAAACAGCCAGAATCCGGATGGGCGCACCACCATCAAGCATGGTACGGGCTTCTGCTGCGTCACCCATATAAGCCTGGATATGTCCACCACGCAGGGCGGTTACCGCTTCACCGCCACCTTCAAAGGCAACGAAACGCATTTTTTTATAATCAACACCGGCCGCTTTGGCTGTCAGGGCCGCTTTCATCCAATCCTGGCTACCCACAGAACCGCCTGCACCCAGGACAATTTTGGCGGGATCCGCCTTGAAAGCTTCCATCAAGGACTTGAGATCGGTATAGGGAGAGTCGTTACGTACAATGGCGACGCCATAATCGCTGCCAACAGCTGCCAGCCATTTCACGTCATTAACGTTGTATTTGCCAAATTTACCCTGAGCCAGATTGAGCAAGGAACCGCCTGAAAAGGCAACAATGGCGTTGCCATCGGCTGGCCGTTGAGCCACGATATTGTTATAAGCCACGGCTCCAATGCCACCGGGCATGTAAATGGTTCGCATGGGTGCTTCAAGAATTTTGGTTTGGGCAAAACCGTTCTGGGCCAGTCTGCAGGTCAGGTCAAAGCCGCCGCCTGGTTGTGCCGGTGCGATACATTCCGGTTTTTTGGGCTGTTCCTGTGCTTGTGCATTGCCCAGGGTAGCAAGGCCAAGCAGGCCTGCCGCCATGAAAGATAATGTTTTTTTGTAAAGCTTCATTGCACTCTCCTTTTATGTGTAAGGACCTAACAATACAAAACTGAAGCTTTCGATTACCTTTCAATATTATGAAAATCGGCCTTTATCAGGGTAATCCATAGGGGGTTTGTTGAAAATCAGCCGAACAATCAGGCCGGTTTCATTTTTTTTGGAAATAATTTCAAACCTGGCCCGGTTAATTTCAGCAATCGTGTTCACAATGGCCAACCCCAAGCCAGAACCGTATTTTTCCTTGCCTGATGCCCCCCTGCGAAAGCGTTTGCCTGCCAAGGCGATATCTTCAGGATTCATGCCCGGCCCGTTATCCTCAACTTGCAAGATAATATGTTCCTGTTCGTCCAATACAGCGACGGTAATCCGGGAACGCATTGGGCAATATTTAATGGCGTTGCTGATAATATTGCTTAACGCTTCCTTAAGCAGCCATTCAATCCCATTGATCATGATGGGCTGGTCAGGCAATTCCTGGCCATAATCCATTCTTTTCTTGCGTGCCGAGGGTAATAAATTGTTTACTACTTCGGCAGCTAGCTGGCAGATATCAATTGTTTCACGTGAAACATTGGCCGTGAGTTTGTCGGCGGCATCTCGAACTTTGGCCAATGCCAGTAATTGATTGGTTAGCTGAATTGTATTGCCCAGTCTTTGCTGTATGGCGGTTAATACTTCTTCCATTTCGGTGGTTTGGGCCAGTTTCTTTGCATAATCCACCTGCATGGTTAACACGGAAAGTGGTGTGCGCAATTGATGGGAGGCATCATCAAGAAACTGCTGCTGGGTAATATTCCGCTTGATATAACGTTCAAGATGAAGATTGATGGCTTGTACCAGGGGTTTGATTTCTTTTGGCAATTCCTTTTCATCAATCGGCATCAAGTTATCAAATGAACGGTTTTTGATTTCACTGCTTAATGCTTTCAAGGGGCGAAGCGCAATAATAATGCCACCGGAAAGTAAAAGGATAAAAATGGCAAGCACGACAAAGTCTTTGCGTACTGATTGCCAGATGAGTTGGTTGATGAAGGCTTCCCGGCTGGCTATGCTTTCGGCAACCTGGATGATAATACGGCTTTCGGGGTTGTAAAGCAGGCCTGCTTCAGGGCGAATGGCAATGGCGGCAATCCGCATGGGTTGGCCAAGATAATCCTGGTTATAAAAAACGGCTTTATTGGTTTTTAGGGCAGTGGCAGGCAAGGGAAGGTCGGTATAGCCGATTTCCGTTAGCCGGTCTTCGGTGGCCACCCTGAAATAGGCAGTACTGCGCGTGGTCAGTTCGAAGAACTCAAGCATGTAAAAGGGTTGTTCCATGGCCAGGCCACCGTCTTCTGTCTTGATGTTGACTTCTATGGAACGGATCGCACCCGCCAGGGAGCGGTCAAATGCTTTGTTAACTTGTCCCCTTAGTTCAAGGTTGGAGGCCCAGAGTGAAATCAGCATGGTAATGACTAATGCAGGTATCAATAGCCATAATAATGTAGATTTTAGGCTTTTAAATTTCATCATCGGGAATGGGCTCAAGGCAGTAACCAATACCGCGCAATGTGGTGATTTGCACCGTGGACTGTTGAAGTTTTTTGCGCAACCGGTGAATGATAACCTCAATGGATTCTATGCCGATTTCATCATTGGTGTCATGGGCCAGCAAGCGTTCAAGTATGAATTTCTTGTTGACAGGTTCTTCGCTTTTCTGGATAAGTACTGTTAAAACTTCACTTTCCCGGGGAGTAACCTGTAATACCTGCTCATCCAGCAAAAAGCGTTGTTTGCCCATATCGTAATGCAGGTTGCCACAACTTAATCGAGGTTTGTCCCGGCCACGGCTTCTGCGAATAAGCGCATTAAGCCTGGCTACCAGTTCTTCGATCATGAAAGGTTTTGGCAGGAAATCATCGGCACCGGACTCCAGGGTATCTACCCGATCGGCCAGGGAATCCCGGGCTGTCAGGATAAGAATCGGGGTACGGTCATCGTCGGCTCTTAGCCGGCTTAACAAGGTATTGCCATCCATGCCCGGGATACCCAGGTCAAGGATAATGGCATCAAACTCTTCTATAAGCAGTCTTTTATAGGCTACCAAACCATCATTGGACCATTCAATGGTGAATCCGGCCTGTTTGCCCAAGCTTCTCATTAACCATTGGGCCAGATCGGGTTCGTCTTCGACTAATAATATACGCATTGGGTAAATGGTGTGTTAACGGAAGAATGTTTACTTCTGCTATATTATGCCCTAAAAGGTTCTTTTCTACCTTAACCCTTATAATTCAGGTATCTGATTATGCGGCATAAAAGATGATTACTTCAAATAATGTACCCATTGTTGCTATTGCAACCGCACCCGGACGGGGTGGCATTGGTGTTATCAGGGTTTCGGCACCTGATCTGAGCGCCTTCATACAGCAATTTTTCAGTCGTGAACTGGTAGCCCGACATGCCCATTACCTGCCTTTCCTGGATGCGACGGGGCAAGCGATTGACGAAGGAATTGCCCTGTTTTTCAAGGCGCCGAATTCCTATACCGGTGAGGATGTGCTTGAATTGCAGGGCCATGGTGGGCCGGCCGTGCTTAAACGTATCCTTGAACGTTGCCTTGAAGTTGGCCGCGAGATTGGGATTGACCTGCGCCATGCCGAACCAGGTGAGTTTACCCAGCGGGCATTCTTGAATAATCGCCTTGACCTGGCTCAGGCTGAAGCAGTGGCCGATTTGATTGACGCTTCTTCGGAAGCGGCGGCCCGCAGTGCGATGGCTTCTTTAAGCGGTTCTTTTTCAACCCTGGTTAATGCTTTGGCTGACCGTGTGGTGCATTTGCGCATGCTGGTAGAGGCTACGCTGGATTTTCCAGAGGAAGAAATTGAATTCCTTGAAAAGTATCAGGCACATCAAGAGCTGGAAAACATTCAGGCCGATTTGCATCACCTGACCAAACAAGCCAAACAGGGCATGATTTTGCGTGAAGGCATGCATGTGGTGCTGGCAGGCCAGCCTAATGTGGGCAAGTCTAGTTTGCTGAATGCCCTGGCGGGTGATGAAGTTGCGATTGTGACACCGATTGCCGGCACCACACGCGATAAGGTAAGCCAACAGATTCATATCCAGGGCGTACCCATTCATATTGTAGATACGGCAGGCTTGCGGGAAACCGAAGATACGGTTGAAAGCATTGGCATTGCCCGTACCTGGGCGGAAATTGAAAAGGCAAACGTGATTTTGCATTTGCAGGATGCCCGTTCGCCCAATGATGAGCTGGATATAGAGATTACCCAACGTTTGCCTGTCCGGACCCCGGTGTTGAAAGTCTTTAACAAAATTGATCTGTTGGATGAGGGTGCCTTAAAACGCCTGCAGCAGCAGGTTGAACAAACCACCGAAGAGAATGGCCATGAAGCCTTGGCTATTCTGGTTTCTGCCAAACAAGAAATGGGCCTGGATACTTTGCGGCAGAAACTGCTGGAAATTGCGGGCTGGAATCCCAGTGCCGAATCCCCTTGGCTGGCCCGTGAGCGGCATTTGCTGGCTTTGAATAATGCCAGTGAACACCTGGACATTGCGCGGGAACATGCCAGCCACGATGACCGGGTGCTGGATTTGTTTGCCGAGGAACTCAGGTTGGCGCATGATGAGTTGTGCAAGATTACCGGGCAATTCAGCAGTGATGATTTGCTGGGGGAGATTTTTTCTTCGTTTTGTATTGGGAAGTGATAAGTAAACGGTTAAATATTCCAATTATTGTAAACAAATGTGTTTGAGGCGTTATCATATTGAATTATTCGTGATCAAGTTTTTATTTTTTATATGAAACACATCGAACAACAATTCTTCAACGACCTGGAAAAGAAACTGTGGACCGCGGCTGATAAGCTACGCTCCAACTTGGATGCAGCCGTATACAAACACGTCGTGCTTGGGTTGATCTTTCTTAAATACGTTTCTGATGCCTTCGAGGAGCGTCAGCGTGAACTGCGAGAGCAATTCATTAATCCAGAGCATGATTACTACATGGACCCCAGTGACTACGGTGGTGCAGGTACACAAGAGTATGAAGAAAATCTTGCTTATGAACTGGAGGAGCGTGATTACTACACGGAAAAGAACGTATTCTGGGTTCCCCTGGAAGCTCGTTGGCAAACCTTGCGTGATTGTGCACAACTGCCACCCAAGACACCGCTGCCATGGAGTAAACCGGGTAAGAACGAACCAGAAGAAATGCGTTCGGTGGGCTGGCTGATTGACAACGCCATGGAGGCAGTAGAGCGGGAAAATAGCCGTCTGAAGAATGTACTCAATAAGGATTTTGCCCGTACGCAGATTGACTCCAGTAAATTGGGCGAACTTATTGGTTTGTTCTCTGATACTGATTTCGCCGCTAAAACTTACGAAGGCCAGCCACTCAGCTTGCAATCCAAAGATATTCTTGGCCATGTCTACGAATACTTTCTAGGCCAGTTTGCTTTGGCTGAAGGTAAAAAGGGCGGCCAATACTACACACCTAAAAGCATCGTTACTTTGATTGTGGAAATGCTTCAGCCGTTTAAAGGCCGTGTTTACGACCCTGCCATGGGCTCTGGTGGTTTTTTTGTGCAAAGTGAAGAATTCATTGAACAGCACGGTGGTAAGGTCACTAATAATAAACAGATCAGCGTCTACGGACAGGAAAGCAACCCTACCACCTGGCGTCTGGCTGCGATGAATATGGCTATTCGTGGCATTGACTTCAACTTTGGTTCTGGCCCGGCGGATACCTTGCTTAATGACCAGCATCCAGATTTACGGGCTGATTATGTTATGGCCAATCCGCCTTTCAATATGAAAGAATGGTGGAATGAGAAACTGGCCAACGATCCACGTTGGATTGCTGGCACACCGCCCCAAGGCAATGCTAACTTTGCCTGGTTGCAGCATATGCTCTGGCATCTTGCACCCACTGGCAGTATGGCGCTGTTGCTGGCGAATGGTTCCATGAGTTCCAATACCAATAACGAAGGAGAAATCCGCAAGCGATTGATTGAAGATGACTATGTGGAATGCATGGTGGCTTTGCCTGGCCAACTATTTACCAATACCCAGATTCCAGCTTGTATCTGGTTTCTGACCCGTGATAAACAAAATGGTTTTGCCTTAGACAAGAAAAAGCGTGACCGGCGTGGTGAATTTCTGTTCATTGATGCCCGTCAGATGGGGTACATGAAAGATCGTGTGTTGCGTGATTTCACGGCGGATGACATCAAGAAAATTGCCGATACTTTTCATGCCTGGCAACAGGATGAAAAATACGAAGATGTTCCCGGATTTTGCTACTCTGCCAAGTTGGAGAATGTACGTAAACATGAGTATGTACTCACACCGGGGCGTTATGTAGGAGCAGTGCAGCAGGAAGAAGATAGCGAACCCTTTGCCGAGAAGATGCTGCGGTTGACGGCGCAACTAGAGGAACAGTTTGCCGAGAGTGCGAAGCTGGAGGAAGAAATCAAAAAGAATTTAGCGGGTTTGGGTTACGGAGGCTAATAATATGAATGGAAAGCAAATCAGTCAACAGCATCACACTACCTTTGATGCGCTTCGTCATCAGGATGAAAGCGGTCATGAATACTGGCGAGCTCGCCAACTGGCGAAGGTGTTGGAGTACTCTGAATATCGTCATTTTTTGCCCGTTATCATTCGTGCCAAGGCTGCATGCCGTAATAGTGGGCAGAACGAAGCAGACCATTTCGAGGATATCCTCGATATGGTCGAAATCGGCTCTGGCGCTCACCGTCAGTTAGAAGATGTACGCCTTTCACGTTACGCCTGCTACCTGATTGTACAGAACGGTGACCCGAGCAAGCCTGTTATTGCCAATGGGCAGACTTACTTTGCCATTCAGACCCGGCGACAGGAATTGGCTGACGATGCAAACTTTGCCAAGCTTTCAGAAGATGAAAAACGTCTGGCTATTCGTAATGAACTAGCCACCCATAATAAACATCTCGCTGCAGCTGCCAAAGATGCGGGCGTGGAAACTGCGCTGGACTATGCTATTTTTCAGGATCACGGTTACAGAGGTCTGTATGGCGGCCTGGGTGCCAAAGATATTCATGCCAGCAAAGGTCTTAAAAAGAGTCAGAAAATCCTTGATCACATGGGTAGTACAGAGTTGGCTGCCAACCTGTTCCGAGCAACCCAGACTGAAGAAAAATTACGCCGTGATGGTGTACAAGGCAAACGCCAGGCCAATCAGACTCATCATGAGGTCGGTAGTAAAGTCCGTCAAACCATTCAAGACTTGGGTGGCACCATGCCTGAAAACCTGCCTGTGCCAGAGCAAAGCATTCAGCAACTTGAGTCAGCGAAGAAGAAGCGGATTAAGAAGGGAGGTGAGGAATGATGGCTGATGTATTGAATGGTATTTTCAAATGGTTGGCCACACAACTGGTGGAACAGTTTGTCAAGAGTGCGAAGTTGGAAGTAGAAATCAGTAAGAATCTGGCGGAGTTGGGTTATGGCTGCTGACCAGAAAATCACGGAGGTGGTAGATTTCAATCCACCAAGGCCTATCAAACGCGGAGCAATCGCACCATTTGTTGATATGGCTGCTCTAGCCGAGAACCAACGTGATATCGCATATGTATCTGAGCGCGAATTTGCTGGCGGAGGCTCACGCTTTAGGAACGGTGATACGTTGTTCGCCCGTATCACCCCATGTCTTGAAAATGGTAAGACAGCCAAAGTGAATGCCCTGCCTGCTGGATCCATTGCGCATGGATCAACTGAATTCATCGTCATGGCAGCTAAAGCTCCTGAATATGATGAGGACTATGTATATTACTTGGCGCGCCACCCCGATTTCAGATCTTTTGCTGAAGCGCGGATGGAAGGAACATCTGGTAGACAACGTGTATCGTGGCAAGCGCTTTCTGATTTTTCATTTGCCTTTCCTCCTTCGGATAAAAGGCAAATTATTGGATCAATTCTTCGCAAAATAGATGACAAGATCGACCTCAACCGACACCTCAATAAAACCCTCGAAGCCATGGCGCAAGCTATCTTCAAGTCCTGGTTTGTTGATTTCGACCCGGTCAAAGCCAAGATCGCTGCCATCGAGCAAGGCGAAGACCCACTACGAGCCGCCATGCGCGCCATCAGCGGAAAGACCAACGAAGAACTTGACCAGATGCCCCGCGAGCACCACGACCAACTTGCGGCCACTGCCGAGTTGTTTTCCGATGCGATGGAAGACTCGGAGTTGGGGGATATCCCGAAGGGGTGGGAAGCAGTACCGCTATCAAAAATGATTCAATTGATTGGAGGTGGTACGCCCAAGCGATCCGAGTCCAGCTATTGGGCTGGCACCATTCCCTGGTTTTCAGTTAGAGATGTTCCCGATGATAGCGATGTTTGGGTTGTTGATACCGAAGAAAAAATTACCGAGACAGGCTTGCAGAAAAGCTCGACCAAACTGTTGCTTGAGGGCACAACGATCATTTCTGCACGGGGAACAGTTGGTAAACTCGCCTTAGTTGGCAAGGAAATGGCGATGAATCAGTCTTGCTATGGGGTGATAGGCACCGAGGGTGTTGGGGATCTTTTCAACTATTTTAACCTGAAAGAGTCTGTTGAGAAACTTAAGAAAAATACACACGGCGCCGTCTTTGATACCATTACACAGGCTACGTTTGAAACCGTACTTTGTGTCAGGCCAAGACATTCAGTCATGAAGCAGTTTGATAATACGGTAGTGCCTTTATTAAAATGCATTAAATTGAACGTATTTCAGAATCGTGAGCTAGCTGGACTCCGCGACACTCTTCTACCTAAGCTTCTATCTGGCGAATTGACAGTTTCTTGTGTTCTCAATGGTGAGGACGTTCAATGACTCAGCTAGAAAGTATTCTTCCCGAAGAACAAAGCACTGACTATTTTGAGAAGATCCCAGTTTGGGAGAATGGGAAAAAATGCTTTGAAGTTATGGCCGACGAGCGTAGTGGTCGCATCCCGGTAACTCGATTAGAATCTTGGCGGGACTACACGGAACTACTGGAAAGTTCTTTCTTTAATCGTCCCGCGACACAATTGATTTTTCGTGGTCAACGACGTTCTGACTGGAGTCTGATGCCGACTTTAGGTCGTCTATCCGACAATGGTATCGTCACCGATAATTTGGCAGCAACTCAGCTTGACCGATTCAAACGGGCGATTCGAGGCCGACTTAGCGATAACAGCCTCTTAGAAGAAGATGACGAGCTTTGGTCTATTGGCCAGCATCACGGCTTGATGACGCCCTTGCTTGACTGGACCTATTCACCGTATGTCGCTCTGTTTTTTGCCTTCGCCAAGCCTGACAGCAAAGATGAAGAAGAGAACCCGTATCGTGTCGTCTACGTGCTCAACAAGAGTTTTATTCTGGAGCATCAGGACGAGACAAGCATTCGGCTTTGGGAACCACGCAAGGACAGCTATGGAAGATTGGTGAATCAGGCCGGACTGTTCACTTTCTCTCCGTATGACGCCACGATAGAAAACAAGCTGACGAATGCCTTAGCCGACGATGAGGCTTTTGAAGATGAGGAATTACGCTCCGCATCGGAGGAAGATCAGCCAGATTTATTGGCTCGATACATCTGCAAGGTTTATATCCGCAATGAGGGTCGTGATGCTTGCTTGCGCCATCTTAGGCGGATGAACGTGCACCATGCCAGCCTCTTTCCCGATCTCATTGGCGCATCTGATTATTGCAATATTACAACCGCCGAAGCGGAGGAGGAAGCCAGCCTTGCACGAGCCGCAGAACTTGAGCGCTCGGCTACTACTCAAGTTGTTCAAGTGCCTTCTGTTCCGGCTGCTGACGTTGAGGGTGCTCCCGTCATTGATTCGGAGAAAACGTCTTTCAACATTGATGCCATCTTGCGTGCGCATCCTGACGCGCAGCAAGTGGAACCAGGACGTATCGCTTTGATTGCCAGCGAGCTGTCCTGCGATATTTCTAAACACCAGGTTGTGGATTGGGACAAACGCGAAGATGTTCAAGCGCGAATGCGTAACGTTATCCGTATCACGCTACGGAAGAACGGCTATCCATCCCAACTACGTGATGAGGTGGCCGAACAAATCATGGATGCGGTGAAGCAGTAGGCAGCGGAGGGGAAATGATTATTGAACAACAACTTGAAGACCTCTGCATTGAATGGTTCGGGAGCCTCGGTTGGACGTACACACAGGGTCCGGACATTGCGCCCGATGGAGACCAACCTGCCCGCTCCGACTATCGTCAGACTGTATTGCGCGAACGCTTGTTGGTCGCGCTTACACGCATTAACCCGCACATCCCCGCCGCGGCGCTGGAGCAGGCGGCACACGAGCTTCTTACGGTCAGCGAGCCGCTGCTGATCGCACGCAACCGTCGTGTGCATCGACTGCTGCTGGCTGGCATTCCGGTCGAGTTCTCCATAGGCGACGAAAAGTGCACCGACCTGGTTAACCTGATCGACTTCGCCAACCCACGCAACAACGACTTTCTACTGGTCAGCCAGTTCACCGTGACCGGAACCAAGCAGCCACGTCGTCCGGATTTAGTGGCCTTCGTCAACGGTCTGCTGCTGGCTGTGATTGAGCTGAAGAACCCAGCCAACGAACAAACCGATATCTGGGATGCTTTCAACCAGATCCAGACCTACAAGGACGAAATCGGCGACTTGTTCAACACCAACGTGGCGGTGGTGGTCAGCGACGGATTCACGGCGCGGCTGGGGTCGCTCACGGCCAATCAGGAGCGCATGCAGCCCTGGCGGGCTATTGCCAATGAGGATGATCGGCCGCTGCTGGAATTCGAACTGGAAACCTTGGTGCGTGGCTTCTTCGAGCCTGCGCTGTTTCTCGACTACGTGCGCCACTTTGTGCTGTTTGAGCAGGAGGCTGACCAGATTATCAAGAAGATTGCAGGCTATCACCAGTTCCATGCCGCTCGTGAGGCGGTTAAGGCTACGGTGATTGCAGCCAGTAACCCGAACAAGGGTATATTGGAGGTACAAGAGCCACGGGCGACCTATGGCAAGGAAGTGCAACCCGGCAGTCGCAAGGCTGGCGTGGTGTGGCATACGCAAGGCTCGGGCAAGAGTATCACTATGGCTTGCTATGCAGGTAAACTGTTGCAGCAGCCAGAAATGAAAAACCCCACTTTGGTGGTGGTGACTGATCGCAACGATCTGGATGGGCAGTTGTATGGCACTTTTTGCGCTGCTGAAGACTTGCTCAGGCAAACACCGGTGCAGGCAGGCAGCCGAGAAGAGTTGCGTGAGATGCTGGCTTCACGTGAGGCAGGAGGCATCATCTTTACCACGGTACAGAAATTTGCGTTGCTGGACGATGAAGAACAGCACCCCTTGTTGTCGGATCGCAGCAATATTGTAGTGATTTCTGACGAGGCGCACCGCAGTCAATATGGCATGAAAGGACGGCTGGATACGAAGACTGGTAAGTACGTGTTTGGTTATGCCAAACATATGAGAGATGCGTTAAAGAACGCTACTTTCATTGGTTTCACAGGCACGCCTATTGCGTTGGAAGATAAGGATACCCGGGCGGTGTTCGGTGATTATGTCAGTATTTATGATATTCAGGATGCGGTGGATGATGGTGCCACGGTGCCGATTTTCTATGAAAGTCGCCTGGCCAGGCTGGACGTGAACCAGGCTGAAATTGATGAACTGAATGCCCTGGTAGATGAAGTTATTGAAGATGAAGAGGATATCACTGCCCGAGAGAAGACCAAGAGCGATTGGGCAGCACTGACCAAGTTGGTAGGTGCACAACCACGGCTGGCACAGGTAGCGGCTGATTTGGTAGAGCATTTTGAGACACGTACTGCTACGCTGGAAGGCAAGGCGATGATCGTTTGCATGAGTCGTGATATTTGTGCTGAGCTGTACAACGCTATTGTAGCTTTGCGACCGGATTGGCACGATACCGACCCGGAAAAAGGCGCAATCAAGGTGGTAATGACCGGCTCGGCAGCAGACAAACCTTTGTTGCAGCCGCACCTGTACAGTCAACAGGTTAAAAAGCGTCTTGAAAAGCGTTTTAAAGACCCGGCAGACCCATTGAAACTGGTGATTGTGCGTGATATGTGGCTGACTGGCTTTGATGCACCTTGTTGTCACACCATGTATATTGACAAACCCATGAAGGGGCACAACTTGATGCAGGCGATTGCCCGGGTTAACCGGGTGTTCCGTAATAAACCTGGCGGGCTTGTTGTGGATTATATTGGTATTGCCAATGAGTTAAAGGCAGCGCTCAAAATTTACACTGAATCCAAGGGTAAGGGTGATCCGACCCATAATGCGAGCGAAGCACTGGCGATATTACTGGAGAAGCTGGATATTGTACGTGGGTTGATGCATGGCTTTGATTACAGTAAATTTGAGACGGATGCAATGCAGCTATTGGTGCCGGTAGCAAACCATATCCTGGGGGTGAAAGATGGCAAACAGCGCTTCCTGGATACTATGTTGGCCGTCAGTAAGGCGTTTTCTTTATGCAGCACCTTGGATGAAGCTGCGGCACTACGCACGGAGATTGCCTTCTTTGCCGCTGTTAAGGCGGCTATTGTTAAGTTCACCACGGTAGACCGCAAGCGCTCTGACGCAGAAAAGAATAGTGCGCTCAAACAGATTCTGGATAACGCTATCGTGGCTGATGGAGTAGCGGATATTTTTGCTTTGGCAGGGTTGGATAAACCTGATATTGGCCTGTTGTCAGAAGAGTTTCTGGAAGATTTGCGACAGATGAAGAGTCGCAATCTGGCTGTGGAACTGTTGGAAAAGCTGCTGCGTGATGAGATTAAAGCCCGGGCACGTAACAACGTGGTGCAAGAGAAGAAGTATGGCGATCGCCTGCTGGAAACCCTGCGTAAGTACCACAACAGGGCGGTGGAGACGGCGCAGGTTATTGAAGAATTGATCCAGATGGCCAAGGATTTCCAGGAAGCACTTGAGCGAGAGGCTGCATTGGGTTTAAATCCGGATGAGATTGCTTTTTATGATGCGCTTGCCAATAATGAAAGTGCGGCCAGAGAACTGGGTGATGAAATTCTTAAAAAAATAGCTGTTGAAATTACGGAGAAATTACGTAATAGCACTACAGTTGACTGGCAAGTGCGTGACAGTGTACGAGCCAGGTTAAGGATTTTAGTCAGACGTACTTTGAAAAAATGGAAATATCCCCCAGTTGGTGAAGAAGCTGCTATTGAATTGGTGTTGAAGCAGGCAGAGGTTTTGTCGAATAGGTGGTCGAAATAGATACGATAAGAGTTCAGATGACTGCTGTTGTTATCGTGCTTGAATCTGCCTTGAATAACAAATCCTAGCCTAACTGTAACAGATTGGCATTTTATTCTATAAAGGATTTCCCACACCATGCGCGTCACCGCAACCGATCTAGTACAGTGGTCAGACAAACGTGAGGCACAAGGAATGCTTCCCGTCTTAGTAAGAAGGTTAATCTCGGCAACGGCCCGTATTACGGCGATTGCCATGCCCGGCGGTGACTCGGTTAGTGTTCCCGGTTGGGATGGTGTTATCGCAGTGGAACAAGGAAACCCGTGGGTTCCAACTGGCATTAGCTATTGGGAATTAGGTACATCAAAAGATCCGGCATCCAAAGCCAGCAGTGATTTTGAGAAACGCCAAGGACAGATATCAACGGAAGAGGCAACGAAAGCAACCTTTGTTTTTGTAACGCCGCGCCGCTGGCCGGGGAAAAATATATGGCAAGAAAAAGCTAGAAATCGCAAGGTGTGGGAAAATGTGCTGGTTTGGGATGCTGATGATCTGGAAGCCTGGCTGGAAGCGGCGCCTGTGACCAACTTGTGGCTGGGCATGCAGCTTGGTATTGCAGGACATGGTATAGACACCGTGGAAAATTATTGGCAGCATTGGTGCAATCAGTCCAGTCCTGCCGCCACAAGGCCTGCACTGTTTAGTGGTCGTGAGAAATCAAAGCTTGCTCTACAGAAAAGTATTCAGAAAAGAGAACCTTTGATTGCTGTTATGGCAGACAGCCAGTCTGAAGCAGTTGCCTTCACTTGCGCACTGTTGATCGAAGACGGTTATTCATTGCGCGCTGTTTGCATAACCTCGGAAGAAGGCTGGCAGTTTGTAGATGCCAACTCAGGCATTGAGCTGGTGATTATTACCGATAACCGCCTTGGCCAGCGCCGTGCTCCACGTGAAGGAATGAGCTTGATTGTCCCCATGGCATTCGGAGATCAGGCATTCAATCTTATGGGTATTGGCGGACAGGCAATTGGCCAAAACCTAGTAGAGCTTAAGCGTCCAAAACGGGATGAATTTGAAAAATCTCTGTGTGAACTTGGAATAGATCCCTCTGATGCTGCCCGATATACTCTAACGTTAGGAAGATCATGGACTGTTTTTCGCCGATGGTATGCGCAAAATCCTGCTATCAAGAAACCGGATTGGGTTGATGAAGCCGACACTACAAGCTTATTGATAATGACTCTGGTGGGTGCTTGGAACAGTACGTCTGAAGGAGATAAGGCGTGCGTAGAAAAGATTGCCAACAAGCCCTATGAGGACATTGAAAACGAGCTATTGAGGTTGGTTACGCTGGATGACGCGCCTATTGTAAGAATAGGCTCTCTCTGGAAGGCCAAGGCACCGTTGGAGTTATTGCACCTGATGGCAGCCAGACTGAATGAAGCCATTTTGGCAAGATTCTTTCAGGTTGCCTGTGCTGTTTTTGAACAACCTGACCCAGTGTTGGAGTTGGAAGAAGACAAACGCTGGATGGCCTCCGTTTATGGTAAGGTTCGCGAGCAATCCGGCGTTGTGTTGGACGCCATGGCCGAATCTATTGCTAAACTGGGATACTTTGCCGACAGTTTTGATCATGCTGTTATCGGCAAGCATGTACGGAATTTTGTTTCTCAACTGCTGGAAAACGCCAATGAGGAACGCTGGCTTTCTGTTGCATCTTTTCTTCGATCCTTTGCCGAGGCTGCTCCCGATGAGTTCCTGAATGCTGTACAAGGGAGTTTGCGAAAACCGGATAAACCAGTTACCCGTTTAATTACGGAAACACAGGCATCAGGCACTATGGGACGCTGCTGGCATGCAAATTTGTTATGGGCTTTAGAACTGCTGGCATGGTATCCTGCACGGCTTGGGCGGGTTGCGAATATCCTTGCTGAACTGTCAAATGTAGAGATAAAAGGAAATTGGGGTAACACACCGTTTAAAACTTTGATTTCTTTTTTTCGATATTGGTACCCACAAACAGCCGCGTCAGTCGAACTTCGACTCCGTGTTATCAGAAATGTAGTAGATCGCTATCCTGAAACTGCCTGGATGCTTTTGTTGTCTTTGCTACCAAAGCAGCATGATGCGGCCTCGCCCAATGCAAAGCCTCGCTGGCGTGACGATGACGCTGGTTCAGGTGAGGTTGTCACTTATGGTGAAATCCGACAATTCATATTGCCAATTGCAGGATTGCTGATAGAGAAAGCTCAGCGAGATGCCCGGTGCATTGCTGACCTGATACCCAAAATTAATGAATTGGATACCCACTTTCGGGATAAAGTTATTGAGTTGGTATATGACGCAATAACTTTACCTGATGAAGAACGAGAGATTATTCGCAATGCTATTAGGCAATTCCTGAATCGGGAAAATGCTTTTAATCAAGATGGAGAGAAGCACGATCGTTATTCTGCGGATACATTGAGACCATTGTTCGATACTCTGGCCGCTGAGGACCCGGTTATCCGGCACGGATGGATTTTTTCTAATGCATGGGTAGAACTCCCTGATGGAAGTGAGGAAGATTACAAGGAAGACGACAAGGTTCGGAAATTATTGCGCACCTCAGCCATTCTGGAAATATATCAAACTCTGGGTTGGTCTGGCGTTGACAGGTTGGCTAAACGTTGTGGAGATCCAAGGCTTGTTGGTTGGGAGCTTGTTGAGGGGCCGTTTAAGCGTAAAGATTTGGCACAGTGGCTGTGCCAATGGTATACCAATTTGTCAGGGCCGTCGTTATTTGACTCGTTGACCTATGGTGTGCTGCATGCAATACCTCAAGCAGAGCTTACAGAGTTTTTGAAAGGCAGCTTGCTGCAATTCGAACAAAATTCAATCCCTTTTGAAAAAGTGGCTGGATTTATGATTAATGCTCCGCAAAGCATGATTTTATGGCTTCTTGTAGAAGAGCAGTCGCAAAAGGTTGTCGATCATTTTTGGCTGAATGTCCGGCCATCTTATATTCAATCAGATAGTGATCATTTGCTCTTCTGCATGGAAAAATTGTTGGCTTTTGGAAGGCCGCGAACAGCCATGTGTGCTATGGGGGATTGTTCCCCCGAATTGCCCAATGAATTGCTGGTGCGTATGTTAAGAGGTATTGCAGCCGGTCAGGAAGAAAATTTGCCTTTTCCAGGCTCGTGGGATATTTCTCGTGTCTTTAAGGCACTTGCCAAGTCAGGGTGTAATCATTCGGAAATGGTAAATCTGGAGTTTGCTTACTACCCGATACTTGAACATGACGAATATGGAACTCCTCATCTGATGACAGAAATACTCGCTAAACCTGAATCCTTTATGGAGCTCATTTGCCTTGTCTATAAGCCTCGTAATACGGAAGGCGATTTGTATGCAGCGGTACAAACAGCCGCTTCCCTGATCTGCAATGGGCGTGGAATTCCAGGCACAAGTCTTAATGGCGAGATTGACAGAGAGCAATTTTTCTCATGGATCAATAAAACCCGAGACTTGGCAAGAGAGAAGGATCGCGAGGTTGTTACTGATTTAACAATAGGCAGTTGGCTTTCCGAATGGCCTTTGAGTAAAAACCTGGAATGTTGGCCAAACCCAATTATTGCCGAGTTATTGGATCAGGATGATAGCGAAGATATCAGACGAGGTTTTCATACTGGAGTGCATAAGTCCAGGGGGGTTACGACCCGTATGCCTTATGATGGTGGGGTGCAAGAACGTCAAGTCGCAGAGGAATTCAGACGTTTCTCCTGTCATTGGCTAAACTCAAGACCTAATCTTGCTGCAATGCTTGAGAGTCTTGCCAAATCATACGAGCATGAAGCTAAGCTAAATGATGAAGATGGATTATGGACGCAGGAATCATAGCTTATTGATTTCAGAAGTCGATTACTCTTAAATCCGTGCGACGGTATTATTCTGCCTATTTCACGGTGGAGTTGGTCAAGGCCAGTCAATAATCTGGTGTTTCATTAGCCGGTCTGGCGCTAAACCATGAGCTGAATACCAACCTGCCTGCGTCCTTTGTGTCGATGTTCTTACATAGCATGGACGTTCAGGCCATAACTTACTTATTGCCATGAAGATTGCCTCTTATTTCGTTCCAGATCTTGCCAAGAAAAACACGACATGAAATGTGTTGTGAAATTGGAAGAAATCAAGCTTGGTGTTCCTGATATTTTCAAGATGTCAGATATTGTCACAAAGCTTTCATTTTAGCCTTTTAGAGTGTTGCTAATTCTAATTTCACACAAAGGCGATTGTTTTGAATTTCAATAATAATTTCAGGCTACTAACATTAGTAGCAGCCTTGCAGGTCTCATTTATTTCATGCTCATACGCAGCCAGTTTTACAGTGGTCAGCGGGACAACCGAGACAAATAAACAAACTTTATCCAATCTTGACCTTGGTACTGTCGAGGCAGGAGGAACATTGACTACGTCAGGGTCCAAAGATGCGGTAGAAGTCGGTAATGGAGTATCAACCCTTGTTAATGACGGTTTTATCAGCCAGACAGGGACGGGTAATGCCATTAAGACGACATCGGCCACCCCTATTTTTATACTAGAAAACAGGGGGATTATTAGTGCCGTGGGTTGGTCAACGATTAAGCTTGATGTTAACGGCACCTATATCTTGAGTAATAGCGGTCAAATTACCCAAACGGGTACTTCAGGTTTTGGTATTGATGTTGAGGACAAAACCCCCCATGTCATTATTAATAACGCCGTAGGCGGCTTGATTGACACCCAAGGAGGTGGGGATTCAGCGGTTATTCGATTTGACCGGAAAGCCGGTAGTTTCACGTTAAACAACCAAGGTACGATTTGGCAAAGAAATGAAGGCGGTGGCACCAGCGATACGACCAGTCGTGCTGTGATTGCCGATAAAAATTACGATACTACAGGTAATACCGTTATTAACGGCTCTGAAACCAACAGTTTGGCAGTCATCCGCGCAGATTCCAATGATGCCATTCGCCTGGGAACGAACGTAACGCTATTGAATTACGGCAGTATTTACTCGACTGGCATGGTCAATACCAGCAGTGCTGGAGACGCGGACCAGTATCTATTTGGCATTTCCAGCGCGGATTTCAGCGCTTCGGACGGTGTGGCCATCCAGGATAAGCGCAGCAATGTTGCGATTCTTAATTATGGAAACATAACCGGCCCTCGCCATGGCGTTGATGGCGGTGTTCCGGTTACCGTTTCATCCCATTTAACGGATTTGGCCAGTGCCAGTTTGTTGGGCAGTCATGAGCAACTGATGGCCGCTCCTTTGCTTTCAATAACAGCAACTGGTCCAAATGGTGTGGTTTTTGATAAGCACCTTGATGGAGTCACCACCTCAGACGTTACCATCGCCAATCCCGTCATCATTAACTACGCGGGCGGTACGATTACAGGTAAGAATGGTTCGGGTATTGGTTTAGATGGTTACGGCGTTGTGATTAACCATGGAAACATTAGCGGCAACTATGTGGGTGAAGGTAATGTTTATTCGCATCAGGTTAACAGTCCAACCGTGACGATTAATGGGCAAACCATCACCACAAATACGAATAGCAATGGTGATGGTGACGGAGTCGATATTGACGGCGTTGCCTATATTTATAACGCCGGTAGCATTCGTGGTACGGGTGCAGGTGGGTATGACTCGGGTGGCCGTCCAAATGGTGCGGATGGGATTGCGGCGGGTGGCGGTGTCATTATCAATAAGGCAGGAGCGGAAATTTATGGCCAATCAACGGGTATTTTGCTTGATGACGGCGCGAACGGCACCATAACCAATAATCCTGCAACCGCGCGTGATACAGGCTCCACAACAGGTGCAACGGCTCGTATTTATAACGAAGGCAGCATTATCGGCGAGCGTAAAACAGCGATTGGTTTGGTAGGTGATTATGCCGACTTGTTAGTTAATTATGCAAGTGGTGTCATTGAAGGCGGTTCTGATGCAATGCGTGTGGACGAATTAGGTAGCACAACCCCTGCTGCTGCCGTACAAATGGGTGGCGGAGACGATATTTTAATTAACTATGGGTTAATTACCGGTCACAATGGTAAAGCCATTGATTTGGGTGCAGGTGATGACCTTCTGCGGTTGTTTGGCGGTAAAGTCAACGGTACCATTGACGGAGGTACAGGTAAAAATACCTTGGAAACAGCGGGAACACAATTTTTTGCTCGTGGTGGTCTACAAAATATTCAAAATATCCATATAACAAGTGGTGACACTACGTTTGGTGGAAATTTGGATATAGCGGGTAACTTAAGCGTGAACGGAACGCTTAAGACATCTGGTGAGCAAGCCGATCGCATTATTAATGTTGGTGGTAACTATACGCAAACTGCCAATGGGGTGCTAGAAGTGGGTGTAGCGGGTAAAGACCGTTCAGACCGGATTAATGTCTTAGGCATTGCTACGTTAGCCGATGGAGCAACGATTCAACCGGTTTCACAAGGATACATTGCAAACGGCGCCAGTTACCGTATTGTCTCCAGCCTGGGTTTGGATGCGAATCCGGAAAACCTGGCCATCCGGAACAGTTCCTCATTAATGTCATATAACCTGAACCGTTCAGGTAATGATTTGGTGCTGAATGCGATCCGGCCGGTAGCGGTTACTAACGCCTTGTCAGGTAACCAGAATATGATGCTTTCAAAGCTGGACCAATTGGCCCTGGAAGGCAACAACACCGCCGGGCCATTGTTGCAGGCGGTTTCTTATCTGAACACCACAAACCAACTGTCTGATGCCTTGCGCCAGCTCGCGCCACAAACCAATGGTGCGGCGGCCAAGGCAACGCAACTGGCGACTGGTTCTGTCATGTCATCGTTTTTTGATCGCATGGACGCGGTAAGAGAAAATGATCTGTCAACAGCGCCGCGTGGTGTGACAAGTGGTGGCAATGACAGTTATCGCTTGTGGGCCATGGGCTTGGGTGCCTGGGGCAAGCAGAAAGAACATGCTCAGAATGACGGATTCAATTTGAATAGTGGTGGTTTGGCTGCCGGTCTTGAATTTGATCAGTCTGCCAATTCTATCCTGGGGGTTTCGCTGGCTGCCAACAAAGCCAAGGCCAAAGGAATTTCTAGCGCCAGTGGTGATGAAGTGAAGCTGGATAACTATAATCTGGGTGCTTACTATAGCTACAATACCAATTCCTGGACGTTTGATGCTGCTTTGGCGGTGGGTTATAACGATTATCAAAGTGAGCGACGCGTCCGCTTCGACGGGTTTGATAGTACAGTTAGCGGTGATTATTCAGGCTGGAATATTAGTGGCCGGGCTGAACTAGGGTTGCCCTTCCAGCTCGCACCTAATTGGAATGGGCGCTGGCTTGCCGGTGTACGCGCCAGTAGCCTTAGAACCGATAGCTATACGGAAGATGGCAATAACGCGATAGCCCAGCATATTGATAAAATGACCACCACATCGGTCCAATCGGTATTGGGTGCAGAGCTTAACCATCGGTTTGAGGATCAAAGCAGTTTGCGGTTCCGTGCGCGTTATTTGCATGAGTTCCGGGATTTGCCTGACGTGAGTGCCCGTTTTGTCTCTGGTGGAAATAGTTTCAATTTGTCGGGTGATGACCTTTCGCGTAATAGCTTTGAGTTGGGTGTTGCCTATCGTGCAGAGGTACGTGACGGTATGTCATTGATGCTAGGTTATGATGCCGAGTTAAGTAAACGTTATACGGTTCATAAAATTACTGCCCGGGCTGTCTGGCAGTTTTAAGGTTCATTAGGGGTATCAGACCATGCGCCGCTGGCGTGTGGTCTGTATATGCCTGATTGGTCAAATTTTTACATATCCCAGTGATGCGCTAAGCTGCTTTGCTTCTTGTTGCACCTGATGACTTATTTTTCCATTTACGCTGGCATCAAAGCCACCGGTTGCCCCAAGGGCAGTGATAACGGCGCATAACTGGCCGGCATAGTTATAAACAGGCGCGGCTACTGCACTGATTCCCCGTAAATTAGTATCCTTCACAATCGCGCATTGACGTTTCTGTACTTCGTCACGCAATTGCTTGGTGAATGCATCAAGATCCCCACTGATTTCAGCATCGCTTGAGCGTTCCATTAGACGCATTTCTTCCCGGGCCAGTTCCCGCACCAGCCTGTCATCTTGCAAACCCAGAAATACCCGTCCGGTTGCCGAGGTCAGCAAGGGCAAGACAGAACCTACCCGCACGTTAACGGTAACAGGCAGACTGGGCTCTTCAAAGCGGACGATGACCGGTCCTTTGTTGCCCATGACGGCAATAAAGCTGGTCACTTCAAGAGTTTCCCGCAGACGGATCAGGGCCGGTTCGGCCAGGCGAATGGGATCTGACTGGCGCATGGCTGCCAGTCCTATAAACATGGCCTCAAGGCCCAAGCGATATTGTTGCGTTTCGGGGTCTTGAATCACCAATTCTTCTTCGATCAGGCTGGCAAGGTAGCGATGAACCTTGGCCGGGTTTTCATTCAGGTAGGCAGAAAGTGCCGTGAGGCTGGCGCTGCCACCGATTCTTGCCAAGCCTTTTAAAACGGCAAAGCCCGTTTCTGCCGCTTGAACCCGCTGCCGGCGATCAGGAAGGTGTGGTTTTTCTGTTTCTGTCATGGTGATATTCAGGGCATTATTGGTAAGTGAAGATTATAGGCTATATGTTTTTTTACAAAAAAAGTCCTTGATACAGGTTAACCCGAATGTAAAAGTTACGCAATGCGTATATCATTTACGCAGGAAGGATTGAACACTAAGGAGACTTTTCATGAATTTTTTAAAAAAGGCCTGTATCGCAGGTTTATTATCGGTAACTACACTGGGTTTGGCAGCTAATGCCAGTGCTTCCAATTACCCTGAAAAACAGGTTCGTTGGTTAGTGCCTTATCCGGCCGGTGGTGGCTCGGATTTCCTGGCGCGTACGATTGCCCAGCCTTTATCAGAGAAAACAGGCCAGACGGTATTGGTTGACAACAAGCCAGGTGGTAATACATCGATTGCTGCCGTGGAGACAGCCCGTTCAACGCCTGATGGCTATACCGTTTTGTCGGCCGATAACGGCACGATGGTTTTTAATTCTGCACTGTATAAAAACTTAAGCTATGACCCGGTAAAGGATCTGGAGCCGGTTACCCTGATGGGTAAGTTTCCCATGATCCTGATTGTTTCTCCAAACTCACAAATTGACTCAGTCGAGGAATTTGTCAAACAGACCAAGGAAAACCCCGGTAAGTTGAATTACGGTTCGGCAGGTGCCGGCAGTCCGCATCATTTGGCCATGGAGTTGCTGAAAGAAGAAGCAGGGATTGATATTGTTCATGTCCCATATCGGGGAGCCGCTCCTTCCTTGTCAGATGTGGCGGGTGGCCAGGTACAGGCAATGATGGTGGATTTGGCGGCAGGAGCCGGCTTCATTAAAAGCGGTAAAGTCAAGGCATTGGCCGTAGCAAATGGTTCACGCCTTGCCCAATTGCCAGAGGTGCCTACTTTTGCAGAAGCCGGTTATAAGGGTGTTGAAGCGGCTGCCCTGGTTGGCATGGTTGCAACTGCCGGAACCCCCAAAGAAACCATTGAAAGCTTAAATAAAAAAGTAGTTGAAGTTATAAATGAACCTGCAGTAAACAAAAAAATGATTGACTTTGGCATTGAACCTGTTGGTAACACGCCTGAGGAATATGCAGAGCTGTTGAAAAATGAACGTGTTCGCTGGCACAAGCTGATCAGTGATTTGAACATCACGTTGGATTAATAAGTAAAATAATTGGTATAAATTTAAAATTTATACCAATTATTTAAAGTTAAAATTAGTAAAGAGGCAAATGAAATGAATCAGTTAGCTACTACCGGTATTTCCCGCTGTCCGATTGATCACAGTGCATTCAGCAATGCAAGCAATAATGGTGCGCCTGCGTCAGCAAATGGATGTCCGGTTAGCGGGCAAGCGGCGGCATTTGACCCATTTAGCAATGATTACCTGCAAAACCCGCCCGAATATGTACGTTGGGCGCGTGAAGAAGAACCGGTTTTTTACAGTCCTAAACTGGGGTATTGGATCGTAACGCGTTATGAAGATGTTAAAGCTGTTTTCCGGGATAATAAAACCTTCAGCCCTTCGATTGCACTGGAAAAAATAACCCCAAACAGCGAACAAGCCAATGCCATCCTGGCGTCTTATGATTACGGCATGAGTCGTACGCTGGTAAACGAAGATGAACCCGCCCATATGGCACGCAGGCGTTTGCTGATTGACCCTTTTACACCCGAAGCCCTGAAGCATCACGAGCCGATGGTCAGGAAACTGGCTCGTGAATACGTAGACCGTTTTATTAATGACGGTAAGGCAGACCTGGTTGACCAAATGCTGTGGGAAGTCCCTTTGACGGTTGCCCTGCATTTTCTGGGCGTGCCGGAAGAGGATATGGACATGCTGCGCAAATACTCTATTGCGCACACGGTAAATACATGGGGTAAGCCAAGCCCTGAAGAGCAGTTGAAAGTGGCGCATGCCGTTGGCAATTTCTGGCAATTGGCCGGTAAAATTCTTGAAAAAATGCGTCAGGAACCAGATAAGCCAGGTTGGATGCGTTATGGTATCCGCCTGCAGAAAGACCATCCTGACATTATCACTGATTCTTACCTGCATTCGATGATGATGGCCGGTATTGTTGCAGCGCATGAGACCACCGCGCATGGTACGGCCAATGCATTGAAAATTTTGCTTGAGCACCCCGATGCCTGGCAGGAGATTTGCGAAGATCCATCCCTGATCCCGAATGCGGTAGAGGAGTGCCTGCGTCATAATGGCTCAATTGCCGCCTGGCGTCGGCTGGTTACTTGCGATACAAAAATTGGTGATGTTGAGATTCCTGCCGGATCAAAACTACTAATGATGTCTTCTTCTGCCAATCACGATGAACGCAAGTTTGAGGATGCCGACCACTTTGATATCAGGCGTGAGAATGCCAGTGAACAGTTGACCTTTGGCTATGGTTCGCATCAGTGCATGGGTAAAAACCTGGCCCGCATGGAGCTGCAGATCTTCCTGGAGGAATTTACACGTCGCCTTCCGCATATGAGGCTTGCTGAACAAACCTTCCATTACCTGCCGAATACCTCTTTCCGTGGGCCCGAACACTTATGGGTAGAATGGGATCCGGCACAGAATCCTGAAAGGAAAGACCCGGCGATACTCGATTTGCAGGCCCCCCTGCGTTTGGGAGAACCTTCTGCCAGTGCAATCAGTCGACCTGTTGTTGTGCAGGAAGCAAAATTGATTGCCGAAGATATTTTAAAATTGAAATTAATTTCACCGGATGGAAAACCTCTTCCTCGCTGGACACCGGGGGCCCATATTGATATTGAGTGCGGTGATACGGGCATTTCAAGACAATATTCTTTGTGCAGTGATCCGGCAGATACCAGTTGCCTGGAAATTGCCATCCTGAAAGATCCTGAAAGTCGTGGTGGTTCTGCATGGCTGCATGAAAATATCAAGCAGGGCGATCGTGTTCGCATCCGTGGTCCACGCAATCATTTCCGTATGGACCCGAGCGCAGAAAAAATCATCTTTGTTGCGGGTGGCATTGGCATTACCCCAATCAGCGCCATGGCTCGCGAGGCCAGGCAGCGCGGGGTTGATTATCAAATCCATTACAGCGGACGCTCACGACAATCCATGGCTTTATTAGACGAGTTGGTGGCGCTGCATGGTGATAAATTGCATGTTTATGCGAAAGAAGAAGGCAAGCGTAATGACTTTGCCTCCTTGTTAGCCAAGCCCGATGTGAAAACCCAGATCTATGCTTGTGGCCCTGAAAGAATGTTGGATGGGCTGGCCAAATCCTGTCAGGATTGGCCTGAAGATGCTTTGCATGTTGAGCATTTTCATTCCGTCCTGGGTGAACTGGATCCCTCCAAAGAACATGCTTTTGAGGTTGAGTTGAAAGACTCGGGTATTACGCTGAGTGTAGCGGCAGACCAGACCTTATTACAGGCTTTGCAAGGCGCCAATATTGACGTGCAAAGTGATTGTTGTGAAGGCCTGTGCGGATCTTGCGAGGTAAGGGTATTACAAGGTGATATTGATCATCGGGATGTTGTATTGACCCGTGCCGAGAAGGAACAAAATACCAAAATGATGGCTTGCTGTTCCCGTTCCGCAAAAGGAGAAAAACTGGTTCTTGAGTTGTAATAATATAAATTTTTTTTGAAACCAGCTGTTGTGATCAAATTATGCCTGTTCGCATAACCATTTATGTGAACAGGCATATTTATTTAATTTTTATTAATAATCAAAGCTTGTTTTTTTACTGAAGTGATCCCTGATCGCTTTTGTAAATTCGCTGCGTGGATGAAACTTTCTTTCCAGAATGCCAATTCTTCGAAAAATCTTGGTATATGAGAGATCCACGTATACCAGTTTTTCATCTTTCTCCCAGTCCAGGTTGGCCAGTTTGGGCACAATCGATACCCCATATCCCTGGCGGACCAGTTCAATAATGGCTTCAATCGAATTTATTTCCATTTGAATGTCGACGTTGACAGCCAGTTTTTTCAAGGTGTTCCGAATCAGGATGCCTGTCCATGTCATCTGGTCAAAATGAATGAACGGGGCATGCTTGAGAATTTCCAGTGACGGTTCGGGTGCTATTTGTTCAAGTGAAAAAAAGGGTTTGCGCGGAATGATAAGAATCATGGATTCATCATAAAGCGGTGTCCATATCAATTCGTTGTAAGCATACTCAGGCGGTTCGGTTGCAATCGCGGCATCTAGTTGACCACTGGTGATTCTGTGTGCAAAGTCACCCGATTGACCGGCAAAAACTTTTACATCCAGATCCGGATTGTTTTTCCTGATTATCCACAGTACATCTGAAAATGCCCCCATTAAACTGGAAACCAGCGCACCAATATGAACGGTGCCAGTTAGCTTGCCCTGTTTGCTATCGCCGCTTTTTAGAATTTCTTCATATTTGACCATTAACTCCTGTGTCTTTTTCAATAAATTTTCACCAAAATGATTCAGTACCAATTGATGACCGTTTTTGTGAAAAAGAGGGGTTTTGAGGGTTTCTTCCATCGTTTTGATTTGTTGGCCCACTGCAGCGGACGTCAAACCTATTTTTTTGCCGGCACCAGTATAAGAACCGCATTCAGCAACCGCAACAAAAACCCGGAAGGTTCGTAAAGTGATCATGATAATTAAAATTAAATTTTAAATTACTAAAAAAATATTGGATTTACTTTAAATTAAATTTAACTAATAATCAAACAAAATAAAGCTGCATGCACAGTACATGACAGTAAATTCAAAGAAAAAACTTTATTAAACCACCCCTGATTTTTTATAAATCAGGAATCAAGGAAGAGACAACAATGGATACGGTATTGAGTTTTTATGCTTCAGGAGGTCGTGTTTTTAAAAATTTTGCGGCGGTTCTTATTTCCTGTACGCTCGCTACTCCCGTCTTGGCAGCGGAGTGGCCCAAACAACCGGTTCGTTTAGTCGTGCCGTTTGCTGCCGGCGGGGCCACCGATATTATTTCGCGAACCCTGGGACAAGAGCTCGGCAAGCAGTGGAAACAAACGGTAATTGTGGAGAACAAAGTGGGGGCAGGAGGTGCTGTGGGTGCCTCACAGGTAGCACGTGCCAAACCGGATGGCTATACCCTTTTAATGATTTCGGGCAGCATGTTCACCGTTAACCCTTATTTATATAAAAAACTGCCTTATAGCGTCAATGACTTCCGCGCAGTCAGTGCGGTAACAGCAGGACCATTATTGATGGCAGTGAACAAAAAAATCCCGGCTAACGATTTACATTCATTCATGAATTATGTAAAGGCACACGGCGCTGTAACCAATTTTGGTTCTGCAGGAGTAGGTAGTCAGGGGCATATGGCATCAGAGGCCATCATGAATGCGACGGGTACCCAAATGACCCATATTCCTTATAGCGGAGAGTCAGCTGCCTTGACCGATTTGATGGCTGGCCAGATTGATGTGGTGACCGCCAATCTTTCGGCTGTTTTGCCTTTTTTAAAGTCGGGTGAAGTCAAGCCGATTGCGGTAACCAGCGGGAAACGTTCAAAAAGCGTATCGGACGTCGGCACAATGGCTGAACAGCTTAATAAGGATTTTGATGTCGTTGGCTGGTTTGGGATTGCGGTACCTAAAGAAACCCCTGATGCCGTTGTAAAGCAGATTGAAGAAGGGATTAAGGTTGCGCTTAATTCGGATCGCATGAAGCGGACTTTTGATGATTTGGGACTGGAGCCGGCAACCACAGGTTCTGACTACATGAATGGAAGAGTGCAGGAAGAATCTACTTTCTGGCAGAAGGTGATTGCAGAGCAGAAAATTGAACCGAGGTAATGGTTCAGGATAAATGGATTTTGTATTTGAATGGGTGAATTATGGAAAAGATGCTGACAGTAAAAATCTGGCGAGGAGAGGAGCAGGGAGAGTATGTCACTTATCAAGTCCCTTCCAGGGAAAACCAGACGGTGCTTGATGTAGTGACAGAAATTCAGCGACAGGTTGATCCTACTCTGTCATATCGCTTTTCCTGTCGGGTTGGTGTATGTGGAACCTGTGCCATGACGGTGAACGGCAAGCCAAGATGGACATGCAGAAGCCATGTGAAGAATGTTGAAAAAAATGGCGAAATAGTGCTTGAACCCTTGCGCAATATGCCACGTGTCAAAGATCTTGTTGTCGATATGACCGAGTTTTTTGATAAATGGAAAAAAGCAGGCGGGGAATTTATAGGAACCCGTACACGCCATGAAAAACCGGCGCTGGTTGATCCGAATAGCAAGGCCAGGAAGCAGGCTGATGCGGCGATTGAATGTATTAATTGTGCTGTTTGTTATGCCGCTTGTGATGTGGTTGAGTGGAATAAAGATTATTTGGGTCCGGCTGCACTCAACCGTGCCTGGAGTCTGGTTAATGATGAACGTCATGCAGACCAGAAGGGGGTTCTTAAAAAGGCAATGAGTGATAGTGGATGCAATTCTTGCCATACCCAGGGCAGTTGTATGAAGCATTGTCCAATCGGGTTAAGTCCGACAGGCAGTATTGCCGGGCTGAAAAAACGCTCATTGCTTGAGTTTTTTAGTGGGGAATAGTGATGGAAATGAGACTTTTTCTGCTGCAGCGTTTGTCAGCCATGATTATGGTGCCTTTTATTTTTGTTCATATAGGCATGATTGTTTATGCAGTTCGTGGAGGTTTAAGTGCTGAGGAAATACTGACTCGAACCCAGGGAAACTGGTTATGGATTGCGTTTTATACCTTGTTTGTGATTAGTGCAGCAATCCATGCCCCTATTGGTATTCGCAAGGTGGTCAAAGAGTGGACGACCATCACGTCTCAAGCAGCCAATTGGCTGGCATTAGCCCTGGGTCTGGTGTTCTTGGGGCTAGGGATGCGGGCAGTGATTGCAGTGGGAGGTTTGTAATGATCAAGATCAAGAATGTGCATAAACACAAAGCTTATTTTGCATTTTTAGGTCACCGGATTTCCGGTTTGCTGTTGGGCATATTTCTTCCGGTTCATTTTTATGTATTGGGGCTGGCGCTAAACAAGGTTGATAAATTCGACAGTTTTCTGAAATTTTCCGAGCTGCCAGGCGTCAAGTTTGCCGAGTGGGGACTGCTCATTTTATTAGGCACTCATCTTGGATTTGGTTTGCGGATTTTGGTGATTGAGTTTGTGCAGTGGCCAACACCCAGGTCCATACGCTTGAATTGGATTAGCTGGAGTATGACATTCAGCGTCATTATTGGTGCCGTGTTTCTTGTAGGAGTATTCGGGTCATGAAAATTGAAAATTCTAAAACAGATATCCTTATCCTTGGCAGTGGCGGTGCGGGATTATTTGCGGCCCTGCATGCCAAGCAGGCAAACCCGAATCTTGAAGTGACGGTTGCCGTCAAGGGCTTGATAGGTAAAAGTGGCTGTACCCGAATGGTGCAAGGTGGTTACAACGTTGCGCTGGCTGATGGCGACTCTGTTGAGCGGCACTTCATGGATACGATTGAAGGGGGTAAGTGGTTGCCACGTCAGGACCTGGCATGGCGACTGGTGACCGGTGCGGTAGAGCGTGTCCAGGAACTGGAAAATGAAATCGGTTGTTTTTTTGACCGTAATCCCGATGGTACTCTGCACCAGAAAGCTTTTGCCGGACAGACTTTCGACCGGACGGTGCACAAATCTGACCTGACTGGCATTGAAATTATCAACCGTCTCATGGAGAAAGTGAAAGCACTGGATGTTAACCGTCTTGAAGAGCATCGTGCGATTGAATTGATTCCTGCCCGTGACGGATCAGGCATTTCTGGCGTGTTATTTATTGACATGCGCACGGGTGGTTACCGTTTTGTACAGGCAAAAGCCGTGCTGCTTAGTACCGGTGCCGGACCCACCATGTATCAGTACCATACCCCTTCAGGTGAAAAAACCTGTGACGGCCTTGCCATGGCCTTGCGTTACGGCTTGAAGTTACGCGATATGGAGATGGTTCAATTTCATCCTACCGGCTTGCTGGGTGGTCCTGATACCCGTATGACGGGTACGGTTCTTGAAGAGGGGTTACGTGGTGCGGGTGGCTATTTAATCAATGGTGCGGGCGAACGTTTCATGAGTAATTATCATGAACGTGGTGAACGTGCCACGCGCGATGTGGTGAGCCGGGGTATTTACGCTGAAATGCGTGCCGGGCGGACCAGTCCGATGGGCGGTGTTTATATACAAATGTCACATCTTGGTGTGGAACATGTTCGCAAAACCTTCCCTGGCATGGTTCAACGTTGTGCGGATTGTGGTTTTGATTTGGCAGGCGGGCGTGTCGAGGTTGTACCAACCGCTCATTATTTAATGGGTGGGGTTGAATTTGATGTGGACTGTTCAACCGCGTCGCCAGGCTTGTTTGCGGCCGGTGAAGATTGTGGCGGTGTACATGGTGCTAACCGGCTTGGTGGCAACGGTGTGGCCAACTCAACAGTATTTGGCGGGATTGCCGGTGAGTCAATGGCCGAATACATCAAAAAAGGCGGGATGTGGAAAGAACCCGACCAGTCCGTGATTGAAGCAGGTGTTGCCCGGGCAGAATTTCCGTTTTCCAAAAAAGCCGAGATGACATTGCCGCTGCGCGAAGCGCTTGCAAAAACCATGTGGGATGACGTGGGCATTTTACGCAATAAAGCGGGCATTGAAAAAGGCCTTGAGAGCCTGGCCAGCCATTATGATGCGTTGCGTACGATTGGTGTTGCGGACGGTCAGCGCCGATTCAACCTGAGCTGGCATGACTGGCTCAATCTGGACAGCCTGACAACCATTTCAACCGTGATTGCAACCTCGGCACTGGCCAGGTGTGACAGTCGCGGTGCACATTTCCGGGAGGATTATCCTGAAACGGGTGACCTGCATACCTCAGCCTATACACGTGTGAGTGAACGCGATGGAAAAATTGAATTGGAAATGGTGCCCGTTAAATTCGATATTGTCTCTCCAGGCAACTCACTGATTCGCGAAGAGGAAGAAAATTGCGCATAAATTTACACAAAATTATTCAGGAGGCAGGATATGGCCATTGAGATAAATCGAATTGAAGAGGCAGCACTGGAAATAATGAAGCGTGCTGCCATCGATATTCCGGAAGATTACAGCGAAGGCATCAAGGCAATGCAGAAAACCGAAACAGGCAAATTGCCCCGTTTCGTGTTGCATGCCATGGTTGATAACTGGGAAGCAGCGAGCAAGGATCGCCGTCCCATGTGTGCGGATACCGGTGTGCCGCGTTATTACGTAAAAATGGGTAATAACGCCAGTGTGCAAGCCGGTTTTATCGGGATCGAACGGGCCTTGCGTAAGGCCACGGCTGATGCCACTGTTCAAATTCCATTACGGCCCAATCGGGTACACCCTTTATGGCGTACGGAACACAACAATAACGTGGGTATCAATGCACCTGAAATTGAATGGTCATTTGAACCGGATGCCGACTGGGTGGATATCACAACAGTTCATAAAGGTGGCCTGTTCGGAACCGATTACCGAATGCTTTTTCCCGGTGATGGTATTGACGGTATCAAGCGTTTTGTACTGGATGGCCTGATTGCCTTTGGCAAGCGTGGCCTGGCGTGTCAGCCAGCAATTGTAGGCATTGGTATTGGCGGTTCCAAGGATACCTGTATGCAACTGGGCAAACAGGCAGCTTGCTTGCGCACAGTGGGTGACCGTAATCCTGATCCCAAAATCGCCGAGCTTGAAATGGAACTGAAAAAACTGGGCAATTCAATTGGCATGGGCGCAATGGGATTTGTTGGTTCATCCATGGTGGTTGATTGCCATATTGAAGTGGGCTATACGCATACGGGTGGCATGCCAGTCAGCATTCATACATTCTGTCTGTCATCACGACGGTCTACCGCGAGAATTTATGCGGATGGACGTATTGAATACCGTACCAATCCTGAATGGTTCACGCCTTATATGAGAAGGGAGACAGTTGAATGGAATCGTTGAATAATCAAGATGAAGAGTTGAAGGTTTTCAGAATCAATCTTCCTGCTACTGCGGAAGATATTGCCCGCCTGGAAATCGGGTCAGTGGTTTACATGACTGGCGTGGTGTATACCGCCAGGGAGGGTGTGTATCAAAAAGTATTGGGTAATGGAGAAGCATTGCCTGTGGATCTCGAGAGCCTGAGCAACGTTAATTTTCATTGTTCTCCGGCAGCAGCCGTCACGCCCGAAGGTGAATACAACGTTGGGGCCGTTACGGCTACGGCCAGTTTCAGGTTTTCCAAATGGATGCCCAAATGGCTTGAGTTGACACAGACCAAAATTGTCATTGGTAAAGGCGGTATGCCACATGATGACTATGCCAATATTATGGTGCCACAGGGTGCGGTCTACCTGACAACCGTCGGCTATGGTACGGGTGCCTTGCTGGGTCGTGGTATCAAACAGGTCCGCGATGTCTTCTGGTTGGATGAACTGGGCATTGCGCAGGCGATGTGGCTTTTTGAAGTGGAAGATTTTGGCCCCTTTATTGTGGAAAGCGACGTTCATGGCAATTCGCTTTTTCATCGGCATGGCGAGCAGGTTAATGCCCGGATTGATGAGCTTTATGCCGGCTTGAAACCACCCGCATTACACCGTTTTGGTGAAACCAGTGACCGTAAAAATGAAGTGATGTAGAAGAGGTAATAATGTCTATTATTGATTTTCGCTTAAGACCGCCGGCCGGTGAGTTTCTTTCTACCCTGATGTACGCGTCAGGTGAACGTCGTGACGGTTTTACCAGAACCGTGGGTTTTGAACCCTCCCCAGCGGCACAGCAGCAATCCATGGAAATGACTCTGGCAGAAATGGATGCTGCGGGCGTGCAGCACGGGGTGGTAGTGGGCCGGCTTGCTGGGATGCTGGGTAGCATTTCCAATGAAGATGTCAAATTGCTCATGGATACCTATGGCAGCCGCTTTATTGGTGCTGCTTCGATAGATCCAAGTAACCGGGTTGCGGCATGTCGTAGTATTGATGAGTCGATGGCTGCCGGTTTTAAACTGATCAACATAGAACCGGGTGCTTATCCGGTTCCCATGTATGCGGATGATCGTCGTCTTTATCCTATTTATGCCCATTGTGAAGACCGACAAATTCCCATTATTTTGATGGTGGGAGGTACTGCCGGCCCTGATCTTAGTTACTCTGACCCGATTCGTACCGATCGTATGCTTGCCGATTTTCCTAATTTGAAAGTCGTGCTTGCGCATGGTGGTTGGCCATGGGTCACGCAAATTTTGCATATTGCCTTCAGGCGCACCAATGTTTATCTGTCACCGGATATGTATTTTTCACGGATGGCGGGTTGGGAAGAGTATGTTAAAGCCGCAGACGGTTTTCTGGCAGATAGAATGTTGTATGCCAGTTCATTTCCATTCTGTCCGATCAAAGGTTATAAAGAGTGGTTTGAAACCTTGCCAATACAAGCAGTTAATCGCAAGAAAATCATGGGTGATAATGCGAGAAAATTGCTGGGATTAGCAACGATTTAAAATGGAGCAGGTGTTGTATGGTTTGATTTAATAGCATGCACTAGACTGGCGCATACTGTTGATTACATTGAAAAATAAATACGGTTAAAAAATGACTAAATCAAAGGAGAAGTGAGATGTTAGTTAAAGGAGATAGTTTATGAAAAGCCATTCCAAATTTTGTATCGCCGCATTGACAATTAGTATGGGTTTAGGACTTATGGCAATGACGGCGCCGGTTAGTGCACAAACCAATTATCCCGAACGTGCGGTAAGTTTGGTCGTGGGTTTTAGCCCTGGCGGTACGACCGATGTATTGGCACGTATTATGGCCAAAGAGTTGACAGAAGAATTGAAGCAGCCGTTTGTGGTTGAAAACAAACCGGGGGCAGGCAGCACGATTGCCACAGATCAGGTTGCCCGGGCAAAACCCGATGGCTACACCCTGTTAATGATAGCGGCCAATTCCACGATCAACCAGACACTCTATAAAAATATTAAATTTGATATAGAAAAAGATTTTGCCCCGGTTGCGTTGATTGCCAAAGTACCGAATATTTTGGTTGCCAACAAAAAGGTTCCATACAACTCGGTCAAGGAATTGGTTGATTTTGCGAAGGCTGATCCCAAAGGTGTGGTTTATGGTTCCGCCGGTCTTGGTACTTCCATTCACCTGGCAGGTGAACTGTTCAAACAGCAGGCGGGTATTGATATTTTACATATTCCTTATAAAGGAAGTGCGCCGGCCATGTCGGCCGCACTAGCGGGGGAAGTCAGTGTGGTTTTTGAAAATATGCCTGCGGCTGCACCACATATAAAATCAGGTGCCTTGAAAGCATTTGCGGTTACCTCTGCGAAGCGATCATCTGTATTTCCTGATGTTCCTACCTTGCAGGAATTGGGGTACCCTGACTATGTCGTTGACACCTGGTTTGGTATTGTGGCTCCTGCCGGGACACCCCAAAAAATTGTTGATAAGCTAAATAACACAATGGCAAAAATATTGGCGAAACCAACAGTGATTGCGCAATTGGATGGATTGGGTGCAGTTAAAGAAATAAATGAACCGGAACAATTTTCCAAATTGATTTCTACAGAAGTAAAAAATTGGGGGAATGTAATTCGCAAGGGCAACATTAGCTTGAATTAATTTTGCATGTCTAAGCGTTCATGTGCTGTTGACGGTTAAATAAAGACTACTTAATATATACCCGACTATTTAACTAAAGTATTGATGGGTATCAAGGGAAATAAAACCGGGTTGTGCAAGAATCATTCAAATTCCAGCAAGGACGATGATTTATGAATGATGTTGTACTCCTCTCCGAAGATGTCCGTAAAGCATCTGTTTCCAATGAGCCCATCGCAGCTTATGACCAATTAAGGCAAGCTTGTCCAGTCATTCATGACAGGCATTTACACTGGACCTTGCTCAGGCACAAGGATGTATTGGCATTGCTGAATGATCATCAGACATTCAGCAATGCCGTTTCTCGCCATTTGTCCGTGCCTAATGGCATGGATCAACCAGAACATACGGTTTACAGGGCACTTATCGAGCCATATTTCAATCAGGAAAGGCTCTCTGCTTTTGAACCGGTTTGTCGTCAAATTGCGGTCAATCTAGTCAAACAGGCACCTAAAAACAGGGAGTTTGAGTTTATTGAAGATTTCGCAAGGGTTTATGCAGTACAAGTGCAATGCGCCTATCTTGGCTGGCCGGAATCGTTGCAAGCGTCATTGGTTCAATGGGTACGTAAAAATCATCAGGCAACCCAGGCACAGGATCATCAGGCCATGTCCGAGATTGCCCTTGAATTTGACGGCTACATCCGTTCTCTGCTGGCGGCAAGACGCCAGGCCGGTGATCAGGCTCCCGATGATTTAACCACTGCCTTGATGCGTGAAACCATCAATGGTGAGCTGATTCCAGATGAGGTACTGGTAAGTATCTTGCGTAATTGGACCGTTGGTGAATTGGGAACCATTGCCGCCTGTATTGGCATATTGGTGAAATATCTGGCCGGGCATCTCAAATTACAACACCAGCTACGTTATAAGCCTAAGCTTTTACCTGCGGCCATCGATGAAATCCTGCGCATTCATCCACCGCTAATCGCCAGTCGCCGCGTGTCTACCAAAGCAGTTACCATTGCAGGACAAAAAATCGAAGCCGGTGAACGTCTTACCCTATTATGGGCATCAGCCAACCGCGATGAAACTGTTTTTGGGAACCCTGATGTGTTTCAGCCTGACCGTGACCCGTCGCTGAACCTGTTATATGGTGCGGGTATTCATGCCTGTCCCGGTGCCCCTCTGGCAAGGTTGGAACTGCGTCTGGTGATGGAAGAATTGCTACGGGATACCAGCAGGTTTTCATTAGGTGAAAATATCAGCCCAGTGCATGCAAAATATCCTGCAGGCGGGTTTGACGTTTTACCTGTCAAACTTTTTGTTGAAACCTGTTGCGGTTCCTGCAGCTAATCATAGATTTTATTTACCTGAACGCTCCCTTAAGTTTAAAAAGATTTTAAATTTATACGTGTTGCTCTAAAGTAGTTGAATCCTGGATACACCTGCAAAAAAAGGGTTCCAGGAAAATTCAAAATAACGGAAGGAGACACACGTGGTCAAGTCTGATGCAATCTTAAATTTACAGCCGGAAACGAATACAAAAAAACTCTGGGAAGCCGATTCAATAGCAATTATTGGTGCTTCCAATGACCCTTTGCGGATTGGCGGAAGGCCAATTTCCTATATGCTGCAACGGAACTATAAGGGGCGGATTTATCCAGTCAATCCCAAACAGGAAATAATTCAAGGCCTCAAGGCCTATCCTAGCGTAGAAGCGTTGCCTGAAACGCCGGATATTGCGATTATTGCGGTTGCAAGTGGCATGGTCAACCAGATGCTGGCTGATTTAGGAAAGCGGGGCACCCGGCTGGCCGTTATTTTATCTGCCGGGTTTTCAGAGGTAGGCAATGAAGGCAAATTAATGCAGGAGGAATTAATCGCGACTGCAAAAAAATATGGCATTCGTGTATTAGGCCCTAATACATTAGGATTTTATGATGATCGCCAGGGCTTGTTTTCCACTTTTTCCTCAGCGTTTGAACTGTATTGGCCGCAGCCTGGTTCTATCGCCATTGCCAGTCAGTCGGGGGCTTTTGCCTTGCACATTTTTTGCTCGGCACGTAATCGTGGTATTGGTATTCCACTTTGCGTCACCACTGGCAACGAAGCGGATATCAACGTTGCAGAGGTCATGCTTGATATGGTCAGGGATCCTGAAATTCAGGTAATCGGTGTCTACCTGGAAGGTTTGTCTGACCCTGAAAAGTTCATTCAAGCATTGAAACTGGCCAAGCAGTATCGCAAGCCGGTGGTGGTTATGAAAACCGGGCGTAGTGCGATTGGTCAGGTCGCAGCACAATCACATACTGCTTCTATTGCAGGTGACGATGTGGTATTTGATGCGGTTTTGAAAGAATATGCGGCGGTACGTGCCTATAGTCCTGATGAATTTCTGGATATTGCTTATATGGCTACGAAAAAAGTGTACCCCGAGCGTGATGCACTTGGCGTAATTACGATTAGTGGCGGTGCAGGCATATTGATTAGTGACGTAGCCGAAGACATGGATTTATCCATGCCGGAGCTGGAGTATAGGGCACAAAAAAAGCTTAAAGAAGCGCTTTCTTTTGCTGCAGTTAAAAACCCGGTTGATTGTACTGCCCAAGTTATCAATCAGCCTGAATTGGCTGACCAGTTCCTGAGTACCATGCTGGAAACGGGCCAATACACATCTATTCTTGGTTTCTTTGCACATGCGGCAGGAACCGCTTCGATTGAAGCCAAATTACGTCCTGAATTGAGTAAGGCCGTCAGCAAATATCCTGATGCTTTATTAGTTTTATCGTTGATTGCGGAAAAAGAAACGATTGCCCGCTATGAGGCAGACGGTTTCACCGTATTTGAAGATCCAGTGCGCGCCGTGAGGGCGATTAAGGCAATGAGTACCTTGGGTACTGCCTTCAGTAAACCTGATGCATTGATTCCATTTGAAAAGAAAACCCTGGAGTCCCTGAAGACGACACCGGATGAGGCAGAGGCAAAACGTTTGCTTGAAGAAGCAGGCTTGCAAGGTGTGCCGGAAGCAGTGGCAACAGATGCTGCAGAGGCTGGCAGGTTGGCGGAACGCTTTGGTTTCCCGGTTGTCATGAAAATCCTGTCGCCCGATATCAAGCATAAATCTGAAATTGGCGGCGTTATTCTTAATGTGTCCAGCATTGCCGAAGTGCATGAAAACTATGCATTGCTTCTGGAAAGAGCGGCTGAAAAAGCACCTTCCGCAAAAATTACCGGAGTACTTATTGCCAAGCAGGTCAATGATGCCGTTGAATGCATCATGGGGGTAAAAAATGATCCGATTTTTGGTCCTGTGGCCATGTTCGGGCTGGGTGGCATTCATGTGGAAGTCTTGAAAGATGTCGTCCTGCATCGTTGTCCTTTCAACGCGGCCACTGCCAAGGAACTTATTCTAAGTATTCGCAGTGCGGCAATTTTACAAGGCGTACGTGGCAAGCCTGCAGTTGATATTGACGGGCTTGCCGGGCAGTTGTCCCGGCTGTCCATTTTTGCGGCACAGGCACAGGACCAGATCAAATCGGTGGAAGTCAATCCGGTTTTGGCGGTTCCGGGTGAAAAGGGCTGTTACATTGCCGATGCCTTGATCGAAGTTTAACTAAGGCAGGCAAAAAAAAGCCTGCTTGGTAAAAGAAGCAGGCTTAAGGGAGGAGTTTCCCCGTAAAGGGGAGGAGGAGACTTCAAAAGAATATTCCCCGCTGCTAATGCGAGGAAAAGGTGTGTGGTGACAGGTCTTTAACAGCGAGACTTGTACCACACTGGATTGCAGCTTTAGTGAAGTGTTCTACTGCGCGTTAGAGAACCCTTCATAGCTGCAATGTAGGTATGATAATACCAGCCTGTATTTTTGTATAATTTATTTATTATTAATAGTTTATAGTTGATTTCTATTATTTTTTTCTTCCCTATACCCGAAACTTAATCTACGTTGCCATCCCAGGCATGTGAATTGCATTCAGCTTCGCAAGGCTCGGAGCATTTCATAAGCAGGTAATCGAACACAAAAAAACCGCATCTTCGGATGCGGTTTCTTATTTCTGTTTTCCGGCTTACCTGAACAAAGATAAACCGGAAAAGGGCAACACCTGAATTACTTGTGCGTCAGGATGGCTTCATTAGCCGCTTTGTTCATATTGCGGGTAATGTACCATTGCTGGGCAATAGACAGAATGTTGTTAACACACCAGTACAATACCAAACCGGCAGGGAACATGAACATCATGGCACCAAATACCAGCGGCATGAGCATCATGATCTTGGCCTGGGTTGGGTCAGGTGGGGTTGGGTTCAGCTTGATCTGCAGGAACATGGTTGCCATCATGATGGCAGGCAAAATGAAGTATGGGTCACGGACTGACAAGTCGGTAATCCAGCCAATCCAGCCTGCACCTCGCATTTCCACACTGGACAGCAATACGCGGTACAGGGTCAGGAATACCGGAATTTGAATCAGGATTGGGAAACAGCCGCCCAATGGATTGATCTTCTCGGTACGGTACATTTCCATCATCGCTGCGTTCAGCTTCTGGCGGTCATCACCGAATTTCTCCTTCAGGGCCTGCATACGCGGGGCCACGTTTTTCATTTTGGCCATGGAACGATAGCTTGAGGCCGACAATGGGTAAAGGATTAATTTGATAATGACGGTTAGCAGAACGATTGTCCAGCCCCAGTTGCCCACCAAGGAATATAACCAGGTCATGAACGTGAACATGGGTTTGGCAAGAATGGTTAGCCAGCCATAGTCAACGACCAGATCCAGTGATGGCGAAATGGCTGCCAGTGCTTCTTGGTCTTGTGGACCAACCCATAAGGTAGATTGGGAGGTAACGGTCGTGTTGGGTGCAATGGTGCCCAATGGTTCAACGGAACTGATGGCATACAGGGTATTGGAAACCTTGCGCATATCGATAAAACGTTCTTTGCCCTCGGGTGGAACCCAGGCGGTTACAAAGAAGTGTTGAATCACACTGATCCAGCCATCATCTGCCGATTTGATGTAATCGGCATTTTTCTTGTCGATTTCGGAAAAGGATACTTTCTGGAAACGTTCTTCGTCTGAATAGACTGCCATACCTGTAAAGGTAGGATAGAAGCTGGAACTGCCAGCAGGATCCTGGCCATCACGGGCAATTTGCAGGTACAGTGACGGTGATTGTGGCTCGGCACTGATATTGCTAACTTCGTCCTTGACATCAATCCGGTAAGAATCACGATGGAAGGTATAAGTACGTGTGACCTTGATGCCATCAGACTCAGACTCGAAAACCACTGGCAAGGTATCGCCAGTCATGGTGGTTTCGGTAGAAACCATCCTGAAAGCGGTATTCTGGTCGGGGTAGCGCTTGTTGCTTCCTTGTGGTGCAACCAAACCGCTTTGTACAATATACTCGGCCGTTGCAGTGTTATCCAGCAATACGATTGGCTGGTCACTGTTTTCAGAGGCAGGATACTTCAGCAATTCTGCATACACAATCTGGGCACCAATGGAATCAAAATTCATTTTGAAAACATCAGTGGTAATCGTGATTTTTTCTGAAGCAACGGCAGGTGCTGTTGTTGATGGAGTGGCTGTAGCACCGGCAGGCGAGGCAGCATTCGGGATGCCAGGGGTGCCGGAGGCCGGATTGGGATTGGTTTCTGATTGGGGTGCCTGGCCAAACAGGGATGGCTGGCCATTGTAGGTTTGCCAGTTATTCCAGATGGCGAACACCGAAAATACAAAAATCATCCAAAGGATGGTGCGTCTAATATCCATTTAACCTGATCATTATTAAGCGGTTAGTAAAGCTCGTCAGTTTAACCCAGCTAGGGGTATAACACCTGAATTTAAAACAAATCTTTGGGAAAAAGACTCTTCTCAGGCGAGGAGCGGCCAGAAACAGGAGGAACAGGATCATGACCACCTTGGCACCACGGATTACAGCGACAGATCCGGTTTGTACCCAAATACAGCCCTTTGGCTGCACCATGGGTTTCAATGGCTTCTATCATGTATTCGGAGCAGGTGGGTGTGAAACGGCAGGAACGTCCGATCCAGGGACTTAAGAAATAGCGGTAGAACCGGATAGGTGCTATGAGTATTTTCTTGATCATGCCGATTTTGCCTTTGCAAAATGATGGTCGATTTCTTTCCGCACGCTTATCTTGAGTTCAGTAAGGGTACAGGGCGTAACCTTGCCGTGCAGGCGAATGACGTAATCGCAGGCAGGTAACTCATGACGGTAATGCCTGAAAGACTCACGTGCAACCCGTTTAATGGCATTGCGAGTAGTGGCTTTGGCAGCAAACCGTTTGGCGATAACAAGCCCCAATCGGGCGATCGGTTCGGGAAGAGGGGAGACTGGTTTGGCTTTGCTAAGCGTAAACAAAGCCCCTCGAGATACACGTTTGCCTTTCAGGGCATTGGTGAACTCTAAGGGGCGGTGCAGTCGCGCCGCTTTGGGATAGGTGGCGCTTGGCATGCTTATGAATCGGGACGAGCAGATGATAAAGCCTTGTGTTTACGAGGTAAACACATTTTCTGTTCAACCTGATTATTAAATTGTAATCAGCTGGGATTAAACAGCTAAACGCTTACGGCCTTTTGCACGACGTGCGTTGATAACTGCGCGGCCGCCACGTGTTTTCATGCGAACGCGAAAGCCGTGTGTGCGTTTACGGCGTGTGACTGATGGTTGGTATGTACGTTTCATGGAAATTCCAAATATAAAGAGCTAAGAGCTTGTTCAGGACCTTTTTTTAGTATTTTTATCAAAGATACCCAAAAATGATCCAAACGACGTAAAGAATTTTGTAAAGCCTTTTATTTCATCAAATAATTAGTGATTAGTCAATGGTTTAGGCTGAATTCCCGTAATTAAAACATAAAATCTGTTCTTTTTTTGAAAAGAAAGCACTTTGTGGAAAATTTCCCATTAATTATTCAAGTTGTGGATAACTTTTTACTTGTCAGGGTAAAATAGAACGTTTTTATCGTAGATCGTATATGAAAGAGTTTTGGCAATCCTGTGTCCAGGCATTGGCACAGGAACTTCCTCCCGAGCAAATGAAAGCGTGGGTGCTACCGCTGGCTCCTCTTGGTTTTGATGAAGAACTGGGAGAGCTGCGCATTTCTGCGCCCACGCCAATCAAGCAGAACTGGGCCAAAACCAATTACACGCAGCGTATTCAGGAATTGGCATCCCAGTGGTTCAACCGTCCCGATGTCAAGGTCATGTTCCAGTTGGTGCGCCCCAACCAAATGCCGCCAGCCATGCAAGGAACCGTGACCTCATCGGCGCCTGCGCCAGCACCGGCCACACCGGTTCAGGCAGCGCCGGTTGCAAGCAGTACACCTTCGTTCGGGGCAAGCCCTGAAGTCATCATCGAGTCCGCCGCGCCCAATGCGCCAGCCGCAACCATGCTTGGCAATACCGAATCTGAAGATTTCATTTACAAGCGTTCGCATATCAACCCCAACCTGACTTTCGAAAGCCTGGTGGTAGGACGCTCTAACCAGCTGGCCAATGCCGCTTCGGCACAAATTGTCGACAAACCTGGGGTTTCGGCCTACAACCCGTTCTTTATTTACGGCAGTACCGGCCTGGGTAAGACCCACCTGATGCATGCCATCGGCAATGCACTAATCAAGGCCGGCAAAGTCAACCGGGTTCGGTACATCCATGCCGACCAGTATTACTCTGACCTGGTCAAGTCATTCCGTACCAGTACTTTTGATGAATTCAAGCGTTACTACCATTCGCTAGACCTGCTGCTGATTGACGACATCCAGTTTTTCCGCAAGAAAGACCGTACCCAGGAAGAGTTCTTCTACCTGTACGAAACCATGGTGGCGCAAAACAAGCAAATCATCATCACGTCCGATACCTATCCGCGTGAGTTGCAGGATATCAGCAACCGCCTGACCTCCCGTTTTGACTCTGGCCTAACCGTGCATATCGAACCCCCCGAGCTGGAAATGCGGGTTGCCATTTTGCTTCGTAAAGCCGAAGAAAAACCCGGTATTATCCTCAAAGAGGAAGCTGCGTTTTTTATTGCCAAGCATTTGCGCAGTAACGTGCGTGAGCTTGAAGGCGCGCTGAGTAAAGTATCTGCTTACGCCGGCTTTCACGGGCTTAAAACCTTTACGGTTGAAGTATGCAAAGAGGCCCTGAAAGACCTGCTTTCCGTGTCCAATGGACAGATCACGGTAGAAAACATCCAGAAAACCGTTGCCGATTTTTATAAAATCAAGGTTCAGGAAATGTATTCCAAACGGCGTCCCGCCAATATCGCGATGCCACGGCAAATTGCCATGTACCTGGCCAAAGAGCTGACTCAAAAAAGCTTGCCCGAAATTGGCGACCTGTTTGGTGGACGGGATCATACAACCGTCCTGCATGCAGTACGTAAAATTACCGAAGCACGCGTGAAAAACGCAGAATTAAATCACCAATTACACGTGTTAGAACAAACCTTAAAAGGATAATCATGCAATTGCTACAAGCTACCCGAGATGCTGTACTCAAGCCGCTGTCAACAGTGGCCGGTATTGTTGAACGCAGGCATACCATGCCCATTCTGGCAAATATCCTGTTGCGCAAAGAAGGTAACCGTGTTGCATTCATTGCAACCGACCTTGAGGTCCAGATCACCACGCATGCCGACTTTGGCGTAGGTGATGATGTGGAATCTACGACGGTTGCCGCACGTAAATTGCTGGATATCTTGCGGGCCTTGCCCAATACCGGAGAAGTCAAGCTGGGCCTGAACGACGGAAAAATGTCAGTCAATGCCGGTAAAAGCCGCTTTGCCCTGCAAACTCTTGACGGAGCCGAATACCCCACGGTTGCCCAGCCTGAAAGCTGGAACCTGAGCCTGTCCATGCCACAAAGAACGCTGCGCAAGCTATTTAATATGGTGCACTTTGCCATGGCCCAGCAAGACATCCGTTATTATCTGAATGGCATGTTGATGGTGTTTGAGGAAGGCATGGTTCGCACCGTTGCTACCGATGGCCACCGTTTGGCACATGCGGCTGAAACAGTTGAAAGTATTGGTGAGCGCCACGAGGTGATTGTTCCACGTAAAACCGTTCTTGAAATGCAGCGCCTGCTCGATGAAAGTGATGAACCGGTCAAGATTGACCTGGCTGCTGGCCAGATCCGGTTTACTTTTGGTGATGTTGAACTCATTTCCAAGCTGGTGGAAGGCAAGTTCCCCGATTTCAAACGGGTCATTCCAACCGACTATACACGCAGTTTCAATATCAATCGTGAAGCCTTGCAAAGCAGCCTGCAGCGTGCTGCCATCCTGACCACTGACAAGCTCAAAGGGGTCAAGCTTCATCTTGAAAACAACCTGCTGCAAATTTCCTCCTCCAACGCCGAGCAGGAAGAAGCGCGGGAAGAAATTGAAGTGAATTATGAATTTGAGCCTATTGATGTCGGTTTCAACGTAAGCTATTTGCTGGATGTCCTGGCTATGGCAAAAACCGAAGAAATCACCTGGTCCGTCAAGCCGGATGTCAATGCATCCGCACTTATCAGCCTGCCTGAAGAAACAGAGTTCAAATACGTTGTCATGCCCATGCGTATTTAGTCAGGCAAATACTGATATCCCGGCCACCTAATGGCCGGATATTCTCCTGTTCTTAGCAGTCGATCAAGATTTTTTAAAGCGTTATTCCATTATGTCTGAAAATACTCCGAACACCCCGAATCAAGGTTACGGTGCCGATTCCATTAAAATGCTCAAGGGCCTTGAGGCTGTCCGTAAACGTCCCGGCATGTATATTGGAGATACATCCGATGGTACAGGCCTTCACCACATGGTGTTCGAAGTTGTCGACAATGCCATTGACGAAGCCCTGGCCGGCTATTGTGATGATATTGTTGTAACCATTCATACCGACAATTCCATCTCCGTTACCGATAATGGCCGTGGTATTCCCACTGACATCCACAAGGATGACGAATTCCACCGCAGTGCCGCTGAAATTGTCATGACCGAGCTGCATGCCGGCGGTAAATTTGACCAGAACTCGTATAAGGTTTCCGGTGGTTTGCATGGTGTCGGGGTTTCTTGCGTGAACGCCCTGTCAGAATGGTTGCGACTGACCATTCGCCGCAATGGCCAGGTTCACCAGATTGAATTCAAGCGTGGTGAACGCATCGAGCCCCTGAAAGTGGTTGGCACTACCGATAAAACCGGTACCAAGGTGCAATATCTGGCAGACAGCACCATTTTTGACAACGTCGAATACCACTACGATATCCTGTCCAAACGCCTGCGTGAATTGTCTTTCCTGAATAACGGCGTCAAGATCCGCCTGGTTGACGAACGACAAGGCAAGGAAGAGAATTTTGCCTTTTCAGGTGGCGTTAAAGGCTTTGTGGAATACATCAACCGTACCAAAACGGTACTGCATTCCAATGTATTTAACGTCTCTACCGAATCCGATGCTGGTGGCTCGCCAATTACCGTAGATGTTGCCATGCAATGGAACGACAGCTATGGCGAAAGCGTGCTTTGCTTTACCAATAACATCCCTCAGCGCGACGGTGGTACCCACCTGACCGGTTTACGTGCTGCCATGACCCGCAGCCTGAACAAATACATTGCCGATAACGAAATGGCCAAAAAGGCCAAGGTTGACACAACCGGCGATGACATGCGTGAAGGCCTGACTTGCGTATTGTCTGTCAAGGTACCCGAGCCCAAGTTCAGCAGCCAGACCAAAGACAAGCTGGTTTCCAGCGAAGTCCGCCCGGCTGTTGAAGAAGCGGTGTCACGCACGCTTGAAACCTGGCTCTTGGAAAACCCCAATGACGCCAAAGCCATTTGTGCCAAGATTGTAGAGGCGGCCCGTGCCCGCGAGGCGGCCCGCAAGGCTCGCGAAATGACGCGTCGTAAAAGTGTCCTGGAAGGTGCTGGCTTGCCAGGCAAGCTGGCAGACTGCCAGGAAAAAGACCCTGCCAAATCAGAACTTTACATTGTGGAGGGAGACTCTGCGGGTGGTTCGGCCAAACAGGGCCGTGACCGTAAATTCCAGGCCATTCTTCCCTTGCGCGGTAAAGTGCTGAACGTGGAAAAGGCCCGTTTTGACAAATTGATCGCCAGTGAGGCGATTACCACCCTGATTACCGCACTTGGCACCAGCATTGGCCCCGATTTCAATATCGACAAACTGCGTTATCACCGCATCATCATCATGACCGACGCGGACGTTGACGGCGCACACATCCGTACCTTGCTGTTGACATTGCTGTATCGGCAAATGCCCCAACTGGTTGAGGGCGGGTTTATTTATATCGCCCAACCACCTTTGTACAAGGTAAAATTTGGCCGTGAAGAACGCTACCTGAAAGATGCGGTTGAAGAAGCCGAATTCATGCAACAGGTTGCCCTGAAAGATGCCGGCCTGATTCCCCAAAAAGGTACGGAAGCCATTACAGGCGAAGAACTTGAAACGCAGGTTCAGCTTTATGTCTCGGCCGATCAGGTGATTGACCGCCTGTCACGCATCATGGATGCCGCAGCCCTGTCAGCGATTGCCGAAGGGGTACAGATCAACCTGGATAATGCGGAAAATGCCAAGAAATCGGCTCAGGACCTGCAAGAGGCCCTGTTTGACCCGGCCATGCCACATGCAGTGACCGTAGAGGCAGAATATGATGAGGAACTGGACAAACACCGTTTGGTGCTTAAGCGCATTCACCACGGCAACGTTCGTGTTTGTGTGTTTAACCAGGAGTTCATGAACAGCAAGGATTATGCCGTCCTGTCGCGTTCAGCAGAAACCCTTTCTGGCCTGGTTGGCGAAGGCGCCCTGGTTTATCGTGGTGAAGGTGAACGACGCAAAGAGCAATACGTGAACGATTTCCGCGAAGCCGTTCAATGGTTGCGCAGCGAAGCTGAACGGGTGGTTACGAAACAGCGCTATAAAGGTCTGGGTGAAATGAACCCTGATCAGCTGTGGGAAACCACCATGGATCCTTCTGCACGCCGTCTGCTACGCGTGAAGATCGAAGATGCGATTACAGCTGACAATGTGTTTACAACGCTGATGGGCGACCAGGTGGAACCACGCAGGGAGTTTATTGAAAGCAATGCGCTGATGGCGTCGAATCTGGATATTTAAAGTCTGTTGTAGCTAAATACGTAACATGCAAATTTGAGGCCCATAAGTGGAAGAACTTATGGGCCTCAGTATTTTAACAGTCAGGATAAATCCTGATATTATTAGATGCCCTTTAGATAAAAATAGTTTATTTAAAATTAAATTATTAAAAATGATAAGCTCATGATATTAAAGTAGTGGATTGGAAATATCAATCACCCTAGAATAATTTCAAATTCGACTTTATTCGTTTATTTTTGATTTTTATTACAAATCAATATTTACTTATAATTTGATGTTTGATATTTAAATTAATAAATGGGTGATTAAGAGATGGGTGATATCGGGATTTTTAGTCAAGGCTCTCTGGGTTATTTGCATATATCGCCAGATGATTTGTTTAGTACGCTTCAAGGAAAAACGGAAGTTGCCATTCTTGATGTTCGGAATATCGCTTCCTTTTCGAAGCGTCATTTATTGTATGCTACATCCTTACCATTGACGCGCATTGAATTGTTGATCAGTCGCAAGGTACCCAACAAGAACAGTCCGATTGTATTGGTCGACGATGATGGGAGTCTACTTGATGAGGCAGCACAGATATTAAACCGTTTGGGCTATCTCCAAATCTCTGTTTTGAAAGGCGGCACCAATGCCTGGCAAAGCGCTGGATATGAAGTCTTTAGCGGTGAGAACGTTCCCAGCAAGGCATTAGGTGAAGTGGTTGAGATTCAGGCACATACGCCGCACATCAATGCTCAGACGCTTCATCTCAAATTACAAGCAGGTGAGAACTTGGTTGTAGTGGACGGTCGTACCCCAGAGGAGTTTTACAACTTCAGCATACCCGGTGCGTATAGCGTACCCAACGCAGAGCTACCTTATCGAATCCGTGAGATTGCGCCTGACCCGTCAACATTGGTGGTTGTAAACTGTGCCGGCCGTACTCGTAGCATTATTGGTGCTCAGACACTGATTAATGCAGGTATTCCGAATCCAGTCGTGTCTTTGCAGGATGGCACCATGGCATGGTTGCTTGCCGGCCATGAGTTAAAGCATGGTCGCCACATTTCACTGCCAGAACCCAGTGAGCAGCATCTGGAACAAGCGCGTCGTGATGCCGAAGTGTTGCTGCAAAAATCACGAGTTTCGGTCATCGACTCGGCTCGTCTGGAACAATTTCGCAACGATACGTCACGTAGCATTTATTTGTTTGACATTCGTACGCAAGAAGAATACGAAACGGGCCACTTGCCAGGATGGCGTTGGGCACCGGGTGGGCAATTGATTCAGGCAACGGATGAATACATCGCGACACTACGTGCCCGTGTGGTCATTGCGGATTTGGATGGCGTACGTGCAGCCACCGTGGCCACGTGGTTGGTTCAATTGGGACAGTATGAGGTGTATGTATATCGCCCCGAAAACACGTTAACTTTGGAAACCGGGCCAGAAACAATCAGGATTTTAAAAGACCCAATCAGCGCAGCGTCACGCTGGATTGCACGTGATGCATTGTCAGAAAAGCTGATGCATGAACAGGCAGTAGTTATTGATGTTGAAAGTTCGCGTGCCTATGTGAAACGTCATATTCAAGGTGCGTTTTTTGCCGTGGCGGAAACACTGGAGTCACATGTACAGAAATTGATACAAAATGGTCAATCGCTAGTCATCACTTCGGCCGATGGAATACTGGCCGATGCTGTGGCACGTCGTCTGACTCGATTAGGCTATCCTGCGCTGGCTTTGCTGGGAGGCAATAAAGCATGGTTTGCAGCAGGCTTGCCAGCGGCCTCAGGCATAGACAAAGCCTTGGGGGGCGAGCAGGCCTTGGCACTGAATGCCTATGACTACAGTGACACAGCAATTCGCAATCAGAAGTTTAAGGAATACCTCGATTGGGAAGTGGGGCTGGTGGACCAATTGGCCCAAAAAGGTGCGCAACACACATTCAAGGTTTTAGGTGCTTCACCTGCGCAAGACTTGTAGAACCCTTAATCCTCTGACTCAACCCAGATTGAGTCTTAAAGCAAATATTGAAAAGAGAGTTAGAAAATGCATAAAAGACGGTTTTTAAGCGTTGTGAGCGCTTTGGTTGTATCGTTGTTGATGATTCCCGCAGCCCAGGCCTCAGAAGCTGACAGCTTCCCCAATAAAAATCTGCGAATCATTGTATCGGCTTCAGTGGGTGGCAGCTCCGACAAGCTGGCACGTACGATTGCGCAGAAGCTGGATGAAAAATGGGGCGTGAGAACAATTGTTGAGAATCATCCAGGCGGAGGTGGCAGTATTGCCAACAACATCGTAGCCAAAGCCAAACCGGATGGCTACACTTTGCTATTGGCGGGTGATGGTTTATCGATTGAGGCGGCACAGACGTCTCGCAAGTTGCCTTACGATCCCTTGAAAGACTTCACCGGCGTGATCAAAGCGGTTGTAAACCCACTTCTGATCATGGTACGTCCAGATTTGCCCGTCAATAACTTCAAAGAGTATCTGGAATTCCTCAAGGCCAATCAAGGCAAGACCTCGCTGGCTTTGTCAGGTGCCAAAAACAGCCATCAGCACTTGGCGATTGAGTTGTTGTCACAACTCACGGACGTGCCAATTACAGTAATTCCATCGTTGGGTGGTGGCCCGGCCATGTTAGATGTCATGGGTGGACATATCGATGCGCAAATCATCACCTTGGCCGCGGCAACAGAAAATGTACGTGCAGGCAAGCTTAAGGGCTTAGGTGTCACAACGCCATTCCGTTCACAAGCATTACCAGATGTACCCACCTTGCAGGAGTCCGGGATTGATGGCTATGCTTTCCAAAGTTGGCAAGGACTGGTTGCTCCCGCTGGAACACCGGATGCGGTTGTGCAGAAGATTTACAGTACCGTCGCGGAAATTCTGAATGATCCCATCAACAAGCAAGCGCTTGAAGATCTTGGCTTCATTGTGACGGCGTCTGCGCCTGATGAGCTGAACAAGACAATTCAGGAAGATAGAGTCTTCTACGGTGAAGTGGCCAATAAAGCCAACATCAAGCTATAAGGAGTCGAACGTGGCATCAATTCGCATTCAGCATCAACCCAATTTTCTGCTAGGTCTGCTATATATCTTTGCAGGAGGAGGATTTGCACTGGTCTCGTCACGTTATGACATGGGGCAGCTTTCTTATATGGGACCAGGTTACTTCCCATTTATGCTCGGACTTTTGCTAGCTGGCATCGGTGCATTGATTGTCGCCCGTTCACTGGGTACAAAAGCGGCATCAATCGTGCGTTTAACGGGCTGGAATTTTCGATCGATCTTCTGGATGGTCGGTTCGGTAATGGTGTTTGGATGGGTACTACAACCCTTGGGACTGATTATTGCCTTGGTCTTGCTCGTCGTATTGGCGAGTCTGGCCAGCCATGAATTCACCTGGCGAACGACTTTGGTGAACGCCTTTGTAATGGTGGTATTGAACGTGGGGGGATTTGTTTATGGTTTGTCAATCCCCTTCCCGGTTTTCCCTGAAATCCTATCAACCTCACTGTAAAGCATCATGGATCTGTTTGACAATCTCGCACTTGGTTTCTCAACCGCGTTGACCTGGCAGAACATAGGCTATGCCTTGGTGGGTTGTTTGATCGGAACATTCATCGGACTTTTGCCGGGTCTGGGTCCTCTTTCTACCGTTGCGATGTTATTGCCGATTACCTATAGTATGACCGCCAGTGGGGCTTTGATTCTGTTGGCAAGCATTTATTACGGTGCACAATATGGCGGTTCAACCACCGCTATTTTACTCAAACTTCCTGGTGAATCGTCATCTGCCGTTACCATGATTGATGGTTATGAAATGGCCAAGCGTGGTCGTGCGGGGGTGGCCTTGGCTACGGCAGCAATTGGCTCTTTTGTCTCGGGCAGCTTTGGTGTGATGTTATTGGCAACCGTTGCCGAACCATTGACACAGGTGGCATTCCTGTTTGGTCCTGCTGAGTATTTCTCACTGATGGTTTTAGGCCTGGTTGGTTCCATCGCATTATCCTCGGATGCAATTGATAAGTCACTCGGCCTGATGGTGTTTGGCGTGTTGTTAAGCTTGATTGGCACTGATATAAATTCAGGTGAGTATCGGTTTACGGGAGATTTTGTTGAATTAACGGATGGTATTGAATTGACCGCTTTGGCGATGGGTGTATTCGGTGTGGCGGAAATTGCCGTTAATTTGGAGCACTATAATCGCGAGCGTGATAGCAATCCGGTGCTGGCCAAGATTACACAATTGTTGCCTAGAAAAGCAGACCTTAAACGTATGCTACCTTCAATTGTACGTGGTACTGCCGTTGGGTCGGTGCTAGGTGCTTTGCCAGGTGCAGGTGTTACAATGGCTTCGTTTGCGGGCTATGCAGTCGAGAAAAAATTTTCCAAACACAAGGATGAATTGGGGCAGGGTGCCATCGAAGGAGTAGCCGGCCCAGAGTCGGCCAATAATGCCGCTGCCCAAACCAACTTTATTTCATTATTGACGTTAGGCATTCCCGGCAGTGCCGTCATGGCCTTGTTGTTGGGTGCCATGATTATTCAGAATATTCAACCGGGTCCACAGGTAATTATCAAGCATCCTGATGTTTTTTGGGGATTAATTGTATCCATGTGGATTGGCAATTTAATGTTGGTCGTGCTCAATCTGCCGTTGATCGGAATATGGGTCAATATGCTCAAAGTGCCCTATCGAATTTTGTTCCCCGTAATTTTAGTGTTTTGTTCGGTAGGAGCATTTACGGCCCGGGCTTCGGTGTTTGATATTTATCTGTTGGGGGTGTTTGGCATCCTCGGCTATATCCTGATCAAGTTGCAAGTTTCACCGGTACCGTTGTTGATGGGAATGGTACTGGGGCCGATTCTGGAGGGAAGCTTTCGGCGTGCATTGATGATTTCTCAAGGCGATCTTTCAATCATTTACGAGCGGCCGTTGTCGCTAGGCTTACTCATAGCGGCATCATTATTAATTGTCGTATCGGCGGTGCCATTGATGAAAAAACGGCGAGAGAAAATTTTTACGGAATTGTAATACACTACCGTTTTTGACATGTGGCCATGCCACCCTGCATCTGATACACGGTGGCATGGCCGTTTATGGATAGTCAGTAGCTGTCATTGATAAATCCAATTATCTCACTTTCTTTTTATTTTAGGTTTTAAATATTTTTCGTTATGAGATATTGTCGCAGCTCTGTCTTGAGAACCTTGCCATAGCTGTTTTTGGGCAAGGCCTCAATCACATGATAATGTTTGGGCCGTTTAAAGCGGGCCAGATTATCCAAACACAGCCGGTCCAGCTCTTCTGGTTCAACAGTGTAGCCTTTGCGTGTCACGACAAAAGCCACAGGCACTTCCCCCCATTCGGCATCCAATTGGCCCACGATCGCAACCTCTGATACATTCGCATGTGTCAGCAAAACCTCTTCCACTTCACGGGGATAAATATTGGAACCACCGGAAATGATAAGGTCTTTGGAGCGGTCATGCAGGGTAAGAAAACCGTTTGCATCCAGAAAACCGGTATCACCGGTCAGTAACCAGTCATCGCGCAATGTTTTCCGTATGGCTTCTTCATTACGCCAGTACCCCTGCATGACCGGTGCGCCCCTTACAGCCACTTCACCAATTTCCCCCGCCTCCAATGGCTGGCCGTTACCATTTATGACACGGACTTCAACCATAGATTGCGGCAAACCTACCGAAGCAATACGTGCTTTCCAATTGGCATGTGCCGCATCTGCCAAATGCTGGCGGGCCAGTGCCGTGATAGCCATGGGACACTCACCCTGTCCGTAAATCTGTACAAATCGAGGACCAAAAATCTGTAAAGCTTGCTGGATATCTTCAACATACATAGGACCACCACCATAAACAATGGTTTTGAAACCTGAAACATCAGCCCCGCTGTCCATCACATAATCCAGCAGACGCTTGACCATGGTGGGTGCAGCAAAGAATGTCAGCCGTCCCACTGACGCAGCCAGTTCTGCCAGCTCTGCCGGTTCAAAGCCACCGGATAACGGTATCAAATGGCGGGCACCGCTAAGCATATGGACATAGTTGTACAAACCGGCACCATGAGACATGGGTGCGGCATAAACCATAACGTCGGCAGGATCTGAGGTATCCACATCAGCCAGATAGGAAACGGTCATGGCCTGCAGGTTGCCATGGCTTTGCATAACACCTTTGGGGCGACCGGTTGTGCCCGAGGTATAGAACAGGGAGGCAAGCGCATCAGGCCCACAATCATATATAGGTGCACTGGCATGTTGCAGGGCCTGTCCATATTCAGGGCTACCCGGAATAAGTATATGTGCCGGCGGGTTTGCCAGATTGTCAGTGCAGGCGGACAATGCTTGTGACACGATTAATACCTGCGCTTCACAATCAGCCAGTACATAGTCCAGCTCTTTGTTGTGAAGCTTGTAATTGACAGGCACGGATACCGCACCGATCCACAGAATGGCATGCAGGATTTCAAGATACTCAACGCAGTTGGCGGCATAAATGGCAACCCTGTCTCCGGGTTTCACACCAAACGCATGCTTCAAATAACCGGCCAGGGCAGTGGTTCTTTGCAACAGTTCACCATAACTCAATTGCAACTGTGTGCCTGAGTAAACCGCTGGTGCATCAGGGTTGGCATTGGCCGTACGTTGAAGATACAGGACAATATTCATCGTACCTGCTCCAGAATAAGTTTTTCAAAGCCAAGATTGTCTAGATGACCAAATGGGAGATAGGCCCAGCCCACGATAGATACGGTCATGTTATGTCTCCTTATGCTTTTTTATCTTTATTAGGTTATGGTTATAATGCCCGATACTTCCTCATACTGACAGTTGCTTGATTACACAAGGGTTTACCCGATAAGGGATGTTTAATAATGGAGACAAAACCCCTTTCATCTCCCACCACCCAAGATGACCTGTTGTTGGCTTTTGATATGGCACCTGTTGGTTTACTCATATCCCGCAATCGCTATGTACAGTCATGCAACCGGGTATTTTCCAATATGTTCGGCTATTTATCCGAAGCACTGAAGGGCAAATCGCTACTCTCTTTGTATCCCTCTGTCACCGAATTCGAGCATATCGGTGACCGTGCCCTGATGGTTATGCGAAATGAAGGACGTTATTCCGATGATCGCATCATGAAACGCAATAACGGACAGTTATTCTGGTGTCATGTAAGCGGACAGGCCATTAACAGGAACGAGCCGTTTTCTGCTGCAATATGGGTGTTTGAGGATATTTCAGAAAAAAGGCAAATCACGACTGAATTGACAACCCGAGAACGTGAAATAGCCCAGTTTCTTGTGGCAGGAAAAAGCAGCAAGGAAATCGGCAAACAGCTTGGTATTGGTTACCGTACCGTTGATGCCCATCGGGCAAGACTCATGCGCAAATTTAAAGTGACGTCTTCGAATGAACTTATTGCAAAACTGATCGGTTAAACAAAAAACTGCGGCCAGACCAATAAGAACCGATAACTGATAATTCTTAAATTCAGATTTTAGATGGAGAATAATAGTGACAACCCAAAGTCTTTCAGCAAATATAGATTTTCCACTGGATGATATACGCGTACTGGACCTTTCCCGTGTTTTTGCAGGACCGCTTTGCGGTCAGGTGCTGGCCGATTTTGGCGCGGAAGTGGTCAAGGTGGAACATCCGGCCCGTGGCGATGATACACGTGATTGGGGGATGCGTATTGGTAAAACCGAAACGACCTATTACAACAGTATGAACCGCAACAAGCGTTCAATTACCATAGACCTGCAAAGCCAGGAAGGGATACAGCTTATTTACAAGCTGCTGCCTTCGTTTGATGTTGTCATTCATAACTTTAAAACAGGTGGCGCTGAAAAACTGGGACTTGGCTATGAACAGCTTAAAGCCATTAAACCCGACCTGATCTATTGCGCCATTGCCGGTTACGATACCCGCGGTCCAGAGGCGAAAAGGCCTGGCTACGATCTTGTGATCCAGGGAGAGAGCGGTTTAATGGCCCTGAACGGAGAAGCTACCCAGCCTCCACTCAAGTTCGGGGTGGCGGTTGTGGACATGATGACTGGCATGTACGCGGCCCAGGCCGTCTTAGCCGCCCTGTATAAGCGTAGCAAAACCGGCTTGGGCCGGCTCATTGAACTTGCTTTATATGATTGCGGCATCATGATTACCGGTTATTACGGATTGGATGCCCTGTTGATGGAGAAAGATCCGCCACGCTATGGTAATGAGCACCCCTCCATCATGCCTTATGGCATGTTTGAAGCGGCTGACGGTCCTTTAATCATTGCAGTCGGTAATAATGCACAATTTTTCAAGTTCTGTAACCAGGTTATTGAATGTCCGGAACTGGCTGAAGACCCCCGCTTTATTTCCAATGTGGGACGTGCCAAACACAGAAACATCCTGCAGCCGATTTTGGTTGAAGCCATCAGGCGATATCCGCGTAAGCAGTTACTGGACCGCATGACCGACTGCGGTATTCCATGCGGCGAAGTGGCCGGTTTGTATGAAGCACTAACCAGTGAACGATCCAGACAGGGTGGCCTGATTGAGAAAATGCCTCATCCGGATGCCAGCAGCACCCATGTTTTTGCTCCCCCTTACCGCTTGGACGGACAACGTCTGCCCATACGTCATGCACCGCCACAATTGGGTGAAGGAACACGTGAGGTCCTTACCCGGCTGCTTGCGCTAAGCGATGAGGAACTGGCTGACTTGCAAAGCAAGGGGATACTGACACTGCCACAATAAACGATGTGCAGAAAAGGGGCATATAAGAACCCGCACGCCAGGGAAACTTAAGGCGTGCGACAAGCGCTGGAATGAATTTATTTTTTTGTTAATTTGTAATTCAGCTTGGTAGACATGGGCTGGCCGGTTTGCCTGTCTCTTGCTTCAACATAGCCTTCCCCGACAAAATAAACGCTGTTGTCGGCCTTTTCATCCAGACGGATCAGTGGAGGGTTGCTTTTGTCGAATTCAAACTTGCCACCGGTTTCAAAAACCCTGTTTCCAGGACGGTTGGTCACGTATTCTTGCTTTAGCTTATAGGTTTTGTTGGGAAGCAATTCCAGTTGTACTTGGATGGCTTCACAGTCAGCGCAAGGGAAAGTGCCTTCATAAGTACCTTGCCAGTCTAGTGCAATGTCGGCTGTATGCATGTCTGGTACTTTATTTGCTTTATCCTGATTGCTGGCGCAGCCAACGATAATAAAAGAAGCAAGCAAAATCGCCAATCCGGTTTTTTTCATTTCAAATCTGCCTTCTAATTCAACAATAATAATGAGATAAGTCTTCAGTTTATGCCAGTATGAATGATACGTGTGACAGGATAATCATGCAGAAAAGTACTGCAAATTTATTATTTTTTTATTTTCTATGCTTTTATTTTGCAAAAACATGATCCAAAGCATGGTGGTGTTATCAAAAATAAGAAATAATAATTATTATTGTCTAGACAATTCAGGGCAGGGCAAGCCCATAAAAACGTTGATTATCAGACTAAACTGGAATTTGTCATATTGGTACAACTGCAGCCCTGTCAAAATGCTACAGGTCAAGCATCATTACTTTGCCGGTTATTTGCTTGTCGATGAGTTTTATATAGATCAAATTAATTGAAAATCCCCAATTAATTTACCAAAGCTATCATTAGCATAAAATAATTAAAATTTGTATTTAATAAATTTATGCTATAGTCAAACCATCAAGTCTTTCCTTAAACAGGAAATTTACCCATACGAATGGAGAAATGCAATGAGTCAAGATATTAAAAAGTGCCCCGTCACCCACCTGACCACCGATTTTGGTGCGCCCGTACCCGATAACCAAAACAGCTTAACTGCCGGCCCACGCGGCCCTTTGCTTGCCCAGGATGTATGGTTACATGAAAAACTAGGCAATTTTGTTCGCGAAGTGATTCCTGAGCGACGCATGCATGCCAAAGGCTCCGGTGCATTCGGTACCTTTACCGTTACCAATGACATTACCAAGTATACCCGTGCAAAAATGTTCTCTGAGGTAGGTAAAAAAACTGAAATGTTTGCCCGTTTCACCACCGTTGCCGGTGAACGTGGTGCGGCCGATGCAGAACGTGATATTCGTGGCTTTGCCCTAAAATTCTATACCGAAGAAGGTAACTGGGATATGGTGGGTAACAACACCCCCGTGTTCTTCTTCCGTGATCCACGTAACTTCCCCGACCTGAACAAGGCTGTTAAACGTGATCCGCGCACCAATCTGCGCAATGCCACCTATAACTGGGATTTCTGGACACTATTACCCGAATCAATGCATCAGGTCACTATTGTGATGTCTGATCGCGGCATTCCAAAATCCTATCGTCACATGCACGGTTTTGGCAGCCATACCTACAGCTTCATCAATGCACAAAATGAACGTTTCTGGGTCAAATTCCACTTCCGCACCCAACAGGGCATTCAAAACCTGAGCGATGCCGAAGCCGAAGCCGTGATTGGTAAAGACCGCGAAAGCCACCAACGCGACCTGTTCAATTCAATTGAAAACGGCGATTTTCCGAAATGGACCATGTGTGTCCAGATCATGCCAGAAACCGATGCTGAAAAAGTATCCTATCATCCCTTTGACCTGACGAAAGTCTGGCCACATGCGGATTATCCACTAATTGAAGTAGGGGAATTTGAACTAAACCGCAACCCTGACAACTTCTTCATGGATGTTGAGCAGTCTGCTTTTGCACCAAGCAATCTGGTACCCGGCATTAGTGTTTCACCCGATAAGATGTTGCAAGCCCGCTTGTTCAACTACGCTGACGCGCAACGTTACCGTTTGGGTACCAACTACCAGCAAATTCCGGTCAACCAGGCTCGTTGCCCGGTATTCTCCAACCACCGTGACGGTATTGGCCGTATTGATGGCAACTATGGTGGCTTGCCACACTACGAACCCAACAGCTTCCATCAATGGCAAGCCCAGCCCGACTATAAAGAACCACCATTGAAAATCAATGGTAATGCGGATTACTGGGATTACCGTCAGGATGATGCCGATTACTTCAGCCAGCCACGTGCCCTGTTCAATTTAATGAGCGACGAACAGAAACAGGCCCTGTTCAACAACACGGCAGCGGCTATGGGTGATGCGCTTAATTTTATCAAGTACCGTCATATCCGTAACTGCTATGCATGTGATCCTGCTTATGGTGAAGGTGTTGCCAAAGCACTGGGCATGACCGTTGCTGACGCACAGGCTGCCCGTGAAACAGATCCGGCCAAAGGCCAGCCAGGCTTTCTGTAATTCTTAACGGCATCTTTACAAGGCAATAAAGTTATTTGCCTGACACAGCCCCGAAAACCGGTTTGTTATTTCCGGTTTTCGGGGTTTTTCTTTAAATGCCGGAAAATGCCCGACAACACCTGTCTACACAAAGCATTTTCAGGCTTAAAACTCAATAAAAGCCATAAAAAAATGGCCATTACATTGGCCTTTGATTCCACTCATTACAACCACAAAATTCCAGTTCCAAATTTAAAACCACAACAACTGGTTTTGAGTCGGCTATCATTAACAAAAGGTTACGCCGCATAATCAAGAGATTTATCAGCACCTGTTTACAGTACAGAAAAACAAAGGTCATTCATGAAAAAAATCAAAATTTTATTTTTCGCCATTTTGCTGATAATCACCTTGCTGTGGCTTACCGCCGATACCTTTTTGTCGCAAGACTTCCTTTTTTTTGCAGTCAGGTCTTCTTTAATCAGCTATACCGGGCTGATTGGGATCGGTGTAATGAGCATTGCGATGATTCTGGCTTTACGACCTGTTTTTATGGAACCCGTAACAGGTGGCCTGGATAAAACCTATCGCCTGCATAAATGGCTGGGTATTACAGGGCTCGTCATATCCATTATGCACTGGCTGCTAGTGAAAGCACCCAAATGGATGATTGGCTGGGGCATGCTGGAACGGCCTGCACGTGGTCCACGACCCGAACAAACGAATTCCATTTTCATCTTTTTCCAAGAACAGCGTGGCTTGGCTGAAAGTATTGGAGAATGGGCATTTTATGCCGTTGTCATTTTGCTTTCACTGGCACTGATTAAAAAATTTCCTTACAAGCATTTTTTTAAAACACACCGATTGCTACCCATTGTTTACCTTTTTCTTGTATTCCACTCCGTGGTGCTAACGCCGTTTTATTACTGGAATCAAGCAATTGCACCTGTGATGGCAATTTTAATGCTCGGAGGAACCGTAGCTGCCATCATCTCCCTGTCCAGGAAAGTAGGGTATCACCGCAAGGCAATCGGAGAAATCACTCAACTGGAATACTTTACAGATAACCGGGTACTCAGTATTGATATCAAATTATTAAGTCATTGGCGAGGCCACCAAACCGGTCAATTTGCTTTTGTCACGTTTGATAAAGATGAAGGGGCGCATCCATTTACCATTTCTTCTTCATGGAACAATGACGGTCATATCAACTTTATGGTAAAAGGTCTAGGTGACTACACCAATGCCATGCCAAGAACCCTAAAAAAAGGTGATCTGGCCAGTATCGAGGGTCCCTATGGACGCTTCATGTTCAATGGCGACAAACCCAGACAGATATGGATAGGTGGTGGCATTGGCATTACCCCATTTATTGCCCGCCTGCAAAAATTAAGCACTGAAAAGCATAACCAGATAATCCACTTGTTTTATAGCACCAGCGCACCACAAGAGGACTTTATTGAAAGGCTAAGAAAACTCGCGGAAAAGGCAAAAGTGACCTTGCATGTCATTGTCTCGGGTAAAGATCCACGTCTAAATGCCGACCGGATTTGCAACATCGTGCCAGACTGGCAAACAGCCGATATCTGGTTCTGTGGCCCGGCAGGTTTTGGAAAATCACTAAAAAAAGACATGATACAAAAAGGCCTGTCTGAAGACTATTTCCATCAGGAACTGTTTAACATGAGATAAAGCCATTTTTTAAACAGCTTTCAAGGAGAAAGCCGTTATGACACTACCTGATACTATGCCACCAGGGCTGGAATGCTACAGCCAATCACCCGTTTTCACGCCAGATACCTTGCCGGAAAAATTAAAAGCCAGTCATTCCGTCAAAGCGGGTACCTACGGATTGTTACGGGTGATTAGCGGAACGTTGCGTTTTACCTATGAAACAGAACCGTCCACAGACGTTGTCCTGAACGCTGGTGAACAAATCGTGATTGCACCCGATACACGCCATCATGTGGAATTTGAACAGACAGGCAGTTTCCAGATAGACTTTTACCGGTCAAAGGATCATGTCAAAAGACCCGATAACACATAACCCACCAAGGCCATTTTTTTAAACCAGAAGCCACTAAATCATCAAAAAAAACGGGTACGATGCCAGGCAAAAATCACACCGTCTTACATGCCATAACCAGCACTGTCTGTGGCATGCAAGACTTCTTCATCACGGAATCGTGGGATATTCGGGCATATGCTCGGGCCATTGCGTCAGCACTTCGTAGCCGCCTTCAGTAACCACCACCATATGCTCCCATTGGGCAGACAGGGAATGGTCTTTGGTAATAACCGTCCAGCCATCGGCGAGCTGCTTGGTATGTCTTTTACCGGCATTAATCATGGGTTCAATGGTAAACATCATGCCAGGCTCTAGCTTCATGCCCTGTCCAGGGCTGCCATAATGAAGTACCTGGGGCTCATCGTGGTAAACCTTGCCAATCCCGTGCCCACAATACTCGCGTACCACACTGAAACCTTCACGATGTGCAACGGTTTGAATGGCATGGCCAATGTCACCCAAGGTAGCACCCGGACGGACCTGCATGATGCCGGCACGCATGGCTTCATAGGTTGTGTAAACCAGGCGACGTGCCAATGTACTGGGGGGACCTACAAAATACATGCGGCTGGTATCGCCATGCCAGCCATCCTTGATAACGGCAACGTCAATGTTAACAATATCGCCGTTCTTGAGTACTTTTCCGGATGACGGAATACCATGACAAATAACATGATTGACCGATGCGCAGATGGTTTTGGTAAATCCGCAATATCCTACGTTGGCAGGAATGGCCTGCTGTACATCAACAATATAATCGTGACAAATACGGTCAAGTTCTTCAGTGGTAATACCTGCCTGAACATAGGGTGCAATCATGTGCAGGACATCAGCCGCCAACCGAGCGGCTTCACGAGCTTTGGCAATATCTTCCTGTGTATGGATGGTAACTTTTTTTCTGCTCATTATCGGATACTCTTAATAGTCGAAATTTATTGTCAAGAGTATAACATTTCAATTTTTTCTATATTGTTATCGATCCATGCCAAGCTTTCTGCTAGCATTGCCTTCAACATATTTATGGAGTGAAATCATGATGCTGAACAAGTCAGTCATATTCAGTCTGGGTATATTCTGCTCGGCCACTGTTTTTGCGCAAACACCCGCACCGGTTTCCGAACCAGATGAATTGACCATCCTGCATATCAATGATCATCACTCCAATCTAGAGGCCTATTCCGCTAACCTGTTATTGAACACAGGCAAACAGACACAACGTGAACCGGTTTCGGTCAGCTTGGGCGGCTTTGCAAGAATAAGCGCTGCCTTTGAATCCCTGGCCAAAAACAATGACAATGTCCTGAAGCTGCACGCCGGTGATGCCACAACGGGTACCCTGTACCATAGCCTGTCGGTAGGGCAGGCCGATGCCGACCTGATGAATACCATCTGTTTTGATGCCATGACCGTTGGCAACCATGAACTGGATTTAGGGGACCTGGCCCTGTTCAATTTTATGGAAATGCTCTGGTATTCCCCCGCTTGCAAAACACCGCTGCTTTCCAGCAATCTAAGGCCTGGTCCCAAATCTGCTCTTGCCAACAACGTGATCAAACCTTCGATTGTGCTAGAACGTGGTGGCCATAAAATTGGTATCGTGGGTGTAACCAGTGCTTATAAAACTCAACATGCTTCCCGTCCTGATCCCGGTACCATTTTGGGTAATGAACTTGAATCAGTGCAAAATGAAATAAACCGGCTGACCCAACAAGGCGTTAACCGAATTATCGTGCTTGCCCATTTGGGTTATCCTGCCGAACAAAAACTGGCACAACAGTTGTCGGGGGTAGATATTATTGTGGGCGGAGATTCCCACACCCTGCTGGGCAGCAAGACATTAAACGATTATGGCTTGAAGCCCATGGGACCTTACCCCACCCGTCTTGTTAATGCAGATAATCAACCGGTTTGCCTGGTACAGGCCTGGCAATACAGTTCGGTTGTTGGTGAACTAAAGGTGCGGTTTGATGCCAACGACAACGTCGTTGATTGCCAGGGACAACCACATCTACTTATTGGTACCGACTTCAACCGCAAAGGAACGCCTGTAACACCTGAAGAACATCAAGCCATTCTGGCCGATCTGGCCACCCAAACAGAAATCATGGCGATTGAGCCCTCTGCCCGGGCATTGTCGATGCTAGCGCCGCACCAGGAAAAACTCAAGGCATTTGCCAATCAGCAGGTAGGTACTGCTCCGCTTGATATTTGCAGCCGCCGCTTTCCTGGCGTGGCAGGAGCCGGTAGCTCAAAACTGGCTGGATGTGATATTAACCAGCATCCAAATACGCATGGTGGAGATATCCAGCAACTGGTTGCCCATGCATTTTTGATGCAAGGAAAAAATTTTGGTGGTGCCGATATTGCCATCCAGAATGGGGGGGGTGTACGCACCGATATTGCAGCAGGCCCGGTAACGGTTGGAGATATCTACTCAGTCCTGCCATTCAGGAACATGCTGGTCAGGCTAACCGTGAAAGGGCAGGACCTCAAAAAAGTACTTGAGGATTCCATTGATTCCGTACTTAAGGGTAATACAGGTTCATACCCTTATGCAGCAGGATTGCGTTGGGATCTTGACCTGGCTGCACCAAAGCAGGAAAAATTAAGCAATTTGCAAACGAAGCAGGAAGACGGAACCTGGGGCCCCCTGGATCCGGAAAGGACATACAAAGTGATAATCATCGATTTTCTGGCGGATGGCAAGGATGGCTACCAGCATTTTGCCAATGCGCCAGATATTGCTCGTGAAGACACTTTTCTGCCCTATGCAGAAAGCTTCCTGAAATATGTGCAGTCCAACCCGACGCTTGAACGCTTGCCAGTTACTGAATACAGTACGCAAACCATAAAGGGAATAGCATCCTTGAATAAACTGCTTGGTTTATTAAAAAAATAATCGCAGAAATATCAGCCGCATTTGATTTCAAACAATGTATTGTTTCAGACCTATTACAAAGTTTGATATTGCTCAAAACAAACAGTTACCTTTTGCATCAACCTAGAGCCTAATGTAATTTTTATCTGTTTGTGGAGAAATCTAATGCAGTTCACACCAAAAGTAGTAACCGGCTGTTTAGTGGCCATGGGTATTTTTGCCGCTACGCCGGTCATGGCCCACGAGGCAGGCGACTGGCTTGTCAAAGTAGGTGTCACCAGTGTCATGCCAAAGTCAAATAACGGTACCGTTGGCCAAGGACTGGTTCCAAAAGGCATAGGCCTGGATGTTAACAGCAACATGCAACCCAGCTTCAGCCTTACTTACATGGCAACCAAAAATGTCGGCATAGAATTACTGGCCGCCACACCCTTCAGCCATAAAATTTATGGCGATGCACCCGACCTGGGGGGCGACCTCGGAAAAATTGGCAAAACAAAGCATCTGCCACCTACCCTTAGCGTCCAATGGCACTTCCTGCCTGATTCAGACGTCCAACCTTACGTTGGTGTAGGTTTAAACTATACAAAGTTTTTCGATACCAAACCACAGGGTGCACTTAAAGACCTTGGCTTCAAAAAACTTAAGCTTGAAGATTCATGGGGACTTGCCGCACAGGTTGGCGTTGATATCCGCTTAAGCGAACGTTGGTTCATGAATGCCGATTTACGCTATATTGATATCGACTCCAAAGTCAAACTAGATGGACAACGTATTGGCACCGCCAAAATTGACCCTTGGGTCGCGACCGTAGGTGTTGGCTACCGTTTTTAACCAGGCTATTACCCTTGATCTAATATGAACTACCCCCAAAAAGTTGAATACATATCCAATTTTTTGGGGGCAGTTCAATCAACAATAATACGTTTTGCCCGCAAATAAGGGTTGACAACTACCCGACACAAATAATGTCCCAGGCTAGTGTGTTGCCAATCAAATTACTGCTTGACGGCTTCCAGTGCGATATCCAGCGTAACTTCATCACCCACACCCGGTGCATATTTACCGGCATTGAACTCGGTACGCTTGATGACCGCGGTCGCATTGGCACCAATGGCGTCTTTATTCAACATGGGATGAGGCATGTTTACAAAAGAAGTAACGGTTAAGGTGACGGGTTTGGTAATGCCTTTGATGGTCAGGTCACCGTCAATGCTTACCGGCTTGTCACCCTCAAAGACCACTTTGGTGGATTTGAAGGTGGCGGTAGGAAATTTGCCTGTATCCAGAAAATCTTCACCCTGAATGTGTCCGTCAAACATTTCAAAACCGGTATCAATGGATTTCATGTCTACCGTAATATCAACCGCAGCGGTTTTGGCTTCCTTGTCCAGCTGTACAGTACCTGAGGTTTTGTTAAAACGCAGGATCTGTTTGGACATCCCCATATGGTCATAGGAAAAGCGTGGAAATGTATGGCTTGGGTCAATGTTATAAGTCTCGGTGGCCGCAAAAGCAGGAGAAGCGATAAGCGTTGCGAAAGCAGCTGCAATAAGTTGTTTTTTCATGGTCAATCCTTTAATTTCATTAATATAATAATTTAATATTCAAATATATAGCCTGGTATTAAAAAACAGGCTTACTGTCCTGCAACAACATTGAATTTAATCCTGATGTCATTGGCAACAATGCCAAAATCACCCCACATTCCTTCACCTACCTTAAAGTCAGCACGTTTGAAAGTAAATTCACCGTCAAAAATACCCTTGCCATCTTTTTCTGTAAAAGTGAATGGGATGGAGACCTCGCGGGCATTTCCCTTGATATCCATCTTGCCATCAACCTGATAGCGGTTATCACCCAAAGCCTGCACCTTTACAGACTCAAATTTGGCAACGGGATAAGCGGATGTATCCAGCCATTCGGTTTTTTTCAATTCCTCATTGGCTTCACCATAACCCGCATCAATGTCTGCAATGGGTATTTCAATCACCACCCGGGCCTGTTCAGGAACGGCAGGATCAAAACTGAATTGTGACGCGTTCAATTGCTTGAAATGCCCGTCCATATTGACGTTCATCTGGCTATAGGTAAACGACAACTTGCTGGCTGATGGCTCAATGGTTTTATACTCTACCGCACTGGCAGTACCTGTCATGGCAAGCAAAAATGCAGTAGCGGCAAAAAAATAACGTAAGTGCTGTTTCAACATGAATATCTCCTGATAACTTCGTTTATCTTTGTTTGTCCAGAACCGGTATCATGCGTGCCAAAATATTGTCCCTGTCCAGAATATGGTGCTTGAGTGCCGCAGCAATATGTAAAACCACAAAACCTAACAACACGTAATTCAAAGCCCAATGCACTGTAGTCAGTGTTTCACCCAGGGCCGGATTCTTACTGACCAAATCTGGCAAAGGCCATATGCCAAACCAGACAACCTGGAATCCCTGTGCCGAACTCATCAGCCAGCCACTAAGGGGAATAGCCAGCATCAAGCCATAAAGCACCCAATGTGCAACGTTGGCCATAAACCGCATGAAACCCGACATTGAATCTGGCAATGAGGGTGCTGCATGTGTCAAGCGCCAGGTAATCCGGGCGAAAACCAGCAATAGCATGACTATACCTGCCCACTTATGCCAAGCATAAAGCTGCAGCTTTGACGGAGACAAGGGAATATCCTGCATATAAAATCCCATTGCAAAAGTACCGCTTAAGCCCAATGCCATTAGCCAGTGAAGAGTAATAGCGATAGGGGTATATCGTTGACTCATGAGGCCGCCTTCAGTAATAAAAAACTAATGTATAAATAATTATTAATTGCTATTTAACATTCTATTCAAGATTACCTGAAAGCAGAAGATCATAATTTGGATATAATTGTCCCGACAATGGAACAATAATGGATAAAAGCCATGATTTTGAATGCGAATGACCTGATTTTATTTGCCCATATTATGGAATATGGCAGTTTTTCTGCGGCTTCAGATCATACAGGCCTGCCAAAATCCACCTTATCACGACGGATCAGTGACCTGGAAACCCTGCTGGGAGAAAAACTGATTACCCGCAGTACCCGCAAACTGGCGATTACAGATTTTGGTGAAGCAGTACTGCAACATGCCAAGCGTCTATTGGAAGAAACCGAAGCGGCTTCGGCATTTGCCCTGAACCGGCAAACCACGCCACAAGGCAAATTGCGAGTGTCATTGCCGACCGAATTCAAGGAATTTGCCATGGTTTCATTCCTGGAAAAATTTACCCGTCAATATCCACAGGTTTCCCTAGAACTGGATTTGTCAGCAAGACGGGTAGACCTGATTGTGGAACGCTTTGATATTGCCATTCGCATTGCACCTTCTTTGCCCGATGACAGTACCTTGGTGGCACGTAAAATAGCCGTATTGAAAAATGGCCTGTATGCCAACCCCCTTTACCTGAAAAAAAACGGTACACCGTCCTCCCCCGAGGATTTGATCAAACACCAAGGGATGGTATTGATAAACAGCCGTGGGGATTTCCTGTGCTGGAAACTGCACAACGGTCAAGAAGAATGGGAAGGATTGCCGCTGCACCGGATTTCTTCCAACTCAGTCGGCTTGCACCAGGACCTGGCCGCCCAAGGAATGGGCATTGTAGGACTGTCTGAGTTGTTTGCCCGCCCCTTTGAAAAAGACGGTCGCCTGGTCCGCATTCTGCCCGAATGGTCAATGCCTACCGATACGGTTTGGTGTGTAACCCCCGGAAGACGGCTTTTACCCACTCGGACACAAGCGTTTATTGATTTGTTCAAGCAGGAAATGCAAGACGCTTAAACAAGGTTATTTGAAAGCGTTAACTGGCAATTTCAAATAAACAAGCCCGTTGTCTTCAGGTTCAGGCATATTACCGGCCCTGATATTAACTTGCAGGGACGGTAATATGAGGCGTGGCATGCCAAGGGTCTTGTCACGGGCCTGGCGCATTGCAACGAATTCTTCCTGGCTAATACCTTTCTTGACATGAATATTATGTTTTATTTGGTCTGCCACCGTCGTTTCATAGGCAAACTCACGGTTATTGGGGGCGTAATCGTGACATACAAAGATACGATGATCACCAGGCAGGCTTAATAATTTTTGGATGGAACGATAAAGCTCGGCGGCATCACCCCCCGGAAAGTCGGCACGGGCCGTACCGCCATCAGGCATGAAAATGGTATCGCCCACAAAAATCGCATCACCAATGACATGACTCATGCAGGCCGGTGTATGGCCTGGTGTATACAAGGCCGTCGCTGTCAAATGGCCAATATGATAGGTTTCATTTTCTTTGAACAGGTGGTCGAACTGGCTGCCGTCACGGGCAAGGGCAGAACCGTCGTTAAACAGCTTGCCAAAAGTTTGCTGAACCGTCGTGATTTTGTCACCAATGGCAATCTTTCCACCTAGTGCCTGCTTGATGTAGGGAGCGGCAGAAAGATGATCGGCATGCGCATGGGTTTCAATAATCCATTCGGTTTGTAAACCCTGCTGTTTAACCGCAGCAATAATGGCATCCGCCCCTTCGTGACTGGTTGTCCCTGATGGCGAATCAAAATTCAAAACCGGATCTACAATGGCGCAGGCCTTGGAAAGCGGATCTTGCACAATATAAGAATAGGTATTGGTTTGCTCATCAAAAAAAGCGGTCACAAGCGGTTTGATTAATTGATCAGCTTGTGGAATGTTTACATCATTCATGGGCGGGCACTCCTGTTTTAGGAAATAGTAGTACGCTTATTATATCAATAAATCATGAAATTTAAATATATTGATATTTATTGATTGTTGCTATGGCAATGTCTATAATTACAGTATTCCTTAATTATACGGATCAATCATGCAAGAAATGGCTGCCAGTGCCGAAAAAGCCGCCCGCTTTTTAAAACTTATCGCACACCCTCACCGTTTGCTGATTTTATGCACGCTTCTCGAGGGCGAGCGTAATGTGACCGAATTAACCAAAATCGTTGGTATCAGCCAAACTTCCATGTCCAATCATCTGGCCAAGCTGCGCAGTGAAAACGTGGTTGATTTTACGCGCGATCAGCGTACGCTTACTTACCGGCTAAGTACGGCTAAGGCCGAACCCATTATTGCCGCGCTCTATAAAATCTACTGTGTTGGCAGTGTAGACGAAACCGTTACACTGCTCTAATAAATCACCGCATGCAAAAAAGGACTGAATCCAGTACAACACTGGACCCAGTCCTTCATTTTTCAGTTATACACCGACCCACTTAATATGAGTCAGCTCATGGCGGCAACCTTAAGCAATACTTTCAACAATACCGCCTTCAACACGCAGTGCGGCACCCGTTGTGGCACTAGCTTGTTCAGAAGCAATATAAACTGACATACTGGCTACTTCTTCAGGACTGGCAAAACGGCCAAGTAAAGTGGAAGGACGATTTTCTTTCAGAAAAACGGCTTCCATTTCCAAAGCGGATATACCCCGCTCATCAGCCATTTTTTGCATCATGTTTATAGCACCTGTTGTGCGGGTAGGGCCAGGCAAAATAGTATTCACCGTTACTCCCGTACCAGCCAATACTTTAGCCAAGCCGCGAGAAACTCCTTGCAAAGCTGCTTTGCTTACACCATAGTGAACCATTTCAGCAGGAATATTCAGGGCAGATTCGCTGGAAATAAACTGAATCCGGCCCCAGCCTTTTTCTTTCATGCCCTTTGCATAATGACGGGACAGACGAACACCACTGAGCACGTTGACTTGGTAAATTTCTTCCCAATCGGCATCAGTAATATCAAAAAATGCCTTGCCACCATAAATGCCCAAAGCATTAACCAAAATATCTGCTTGGGGATAGGCGGTGATTAAAGTTTGGCAACCTTCTACCGTACCAATGTTAGCAAGCACACCCACTACTTGCGGGGCCTTGGCAACAGCCTGAATTTTTTTTACTGCAGCATCAATTCGGTCTTGGGTTCGGCCGGTAATAATCACACGTGCCCCTGCTTGAGCAAGACCCGTGGCAATGGCCAAACCAATGCCATCGGTAGACCCAGTTACAATCGCGGTTTTACCGGTCAGATCGATATTCATTATTAACCTTTTCTCTTTTCATATTTGATGGATATTACATTCTAGGGACACCTACCCTAAAACAGAACCCTACAAAATGCATTGCTCAATTCCATTAATGGAACAATCAGTTTGAGTGCCTGCGGTATTTGCTAGAAAAACCAATAAAATTGCTCAAAAAATGAACAATATAACCAAATAAGTTAAAAAAACGGCCTGTGGATAACTACTGGGAAAATGGGTTGTGGATAATTTTTGTATGAAAAGTTCATAAGCGACCGTTGAAAATTTGCCGGCAAACTTGTTCAATCTTATCCAAATTTAAAAAGAACATAAGTAAACAGCAAAAATTTTCTCTAATTTGTTGAAAAAAAAGAAGATTATAAGGAAAACAGACTTATCCACAGAGTATCTGTCTATTAATCATTTTTATATAAAGAAGTTTAATAACATAAAAGAAAAGCCCAAAAACAGCATAAACACCTGTTTTTGGGCACTATAAAAATTTAACGTATGAAAATATAAATAAGTAAAGAAATCGGGCAATAAAAAAAGCTGCATTGATCAATTTGGCATTTAAATCCAATGATAGATGCAGCGATTCAAAAAATATTGCAATTAAAGCGGGTTTTTATGACTATAAAAAGCTGTTTTTACAGTTTTGAAGGTTCAACACCCGCAGCTTTAGCGGCTTTACCCCAACTTTCAATTTCTTTTTCAATAAATGCCTGGCTTTCTTCCGGGCTGGCAATAAAAACTTCATTGCCAATGGTGGCCAATTTATCTTCCAGTTCGGGATCCTGCAAAATTTTGTTCATGGTTTTATTTAAGGTCTGGATCGCCTCATCGGGTGTACCGGTTGGGGCAATCAATGCAATCCATGCAGTCGCATCAAAATTGGGGACACCAAGTTTATCCAGTGGCTGCACGCCTTCAAAAGCCTGTGCGCCGCTTTTGTTGGCAACGGCAAAAACTTTAAGGCGACCATCCTGAACCAAAGGCTTGATTGCAGGAGCCGCTTCAAACATCACGCTGGTATCACCGCCTACCAGGCCAGCAACTGCAGCGGTAGCACCTCTGTAGGGAACATGCAGCAAGTTAAGGTCATTTGCCTGCTTGAACATTTCCATGGTTAAGTGATTGGTTAAGCCAATGCCACCAGAACCATAGTTGATTTTGCCCGGATTCTTTTTAATATAGTCAATTAGTTCTGGAACGGTATTGGCAGGAAAATCGCTACGGGTGACCAGAAACAAAGGCACCATGGATACCATGCCTATGGCGGTGAAATCTTTAGCCGGATCATAAGGCAAGTTGGTATAAAGCGATGGATTGATGCCCAGTGGACCCGAGGCGGCAATTAACAAATTGTAACCATCGGGTTTATCGCGTTTGGCGGCTTCCACACCAATAATGCCACCTGCACCGCCTTTGTTTTCAACTACAAAAGGCTGGCCCAGTTCTTTTGAAAACTGTTCTGCCAGCAAGCGGGCAATCACATCAGTGGTCTGACCGCTTGGGTAGGGTACGGTAATACGAACGCTTTTTTCAGGATAGGCGGCAAATGCGGCACCTGCACTAAGTGTGCAACCAAGTAAAACTGAAGCTATAAATTTCTTCATATATTGTCTCCATAAGGAAGAATGAATAAGTTCTTTATTGAATAACAGCGTTTAATTAAACTTTTGGTTTACTCATTTTCTTTCTGCCATGTGGTAATCAGGCGGAAATTGTTTTCAATATAGAAGTTGTCTGAGGCCGCCAGCAGGCGGTTTGTTTTATCAAAATAAACACGTGTAATTCGTAAAGCCAAGCCATCAGGTTTGAGTTGCAATGCCTGTATGCCTTGTTCAGGCATATGACATGCTCCTACTTGCTGGTGCACCTTCACGATTTCCTGGTTGAATTCTGTTTTCAAAAGCTCAAAAACACTGGGATGGTTACCTTTAAGGCGGTTTTTAAGGTTTTTGAAGGCAGGATTCAGGTAAATGTGCGAATAGGAAATCAGCAGATCGTTGCTGACCAGTTTGCGATAGGCATGCAAACGAACCAGTTTTTCGTTCACGGGGACAAGCAGCTGTTGCGCTATGTCGTGATCGGCCTGAATGGTTTCATGGGCAAATGGCTCAATCCGGGTTTGTGCGGTATAGAGCATTAAATCATTCATGGAACCAAAGGTTGACACATAGACTGACTGGTTTTGGATGGGGGTTGCCGAATTGACAACCGTTCCGGTGCTGGGAGACCGGGTAATCATGCCTTTTTCGGCCAGACGGCGGGTTGCTTCACGAACCGTATGACGACTGACACCATAAATGGTGCCCAATTGTTCTTCGGTAGGCAAATAGCTGCCTACCGGATATTTGCCTGATTCAATATCCGTGAGCAAGGTTTGATGCAGCCAGGCGTAGCGGGGCATCCGCTTGTTGCCGGATGCCCTGGGGATGGATTTTTTCAGGGTGACTGATTTTTCTTGCATGGCCGGATTCTTGAATATCTAGATGAAGGATCATAATTCATATTTAATATGCGTACAATTATAAATTATAAAAGTAATTGATTTAATTGAATTTAATCAATAAATATTTATAATGTACGTACAAATAAAAGTAAGTATATTAACGCCTGTGAACATAAGTTTATATAGGGACAAACATGGCTTTTGAATTATCCGCATACGAAACAATAACAACCGAACTGCGTAATGAGCATGTGCTGGTGGTTACTCTTAACCGGCCATCTGCCGGCAACTCGCTGAATACCCAAATGGGCCATGATTTGCTGGATTTATGGAACCGCCTGACCGCTGATGCCGGGCAGGTGCGTTGTGTTATTTTGACCGGTGCACAAGAAAAAATATTTTGTGCCGGGGGCGATCTTAAAGAACGTAATGGCATGAGCCGGGAACAGTGGCAAAAGCAGCATGAACTGTTTGAACGCATGTATTGGACACTGGTAGATTTGCCAGTTCCCGTCATTGCAGCGGTAAACGGCCATGCTTATGGCGGAGGCTTTGAAATGGCTTTAAGCTGCGATTTCATTTATGTCGGCAATCATGTCCGGTTTGCCTTGCCTGAAGTAGGGCTGGGTATCATGCCAGGTGCTGGCGGAACACAAAACCTGCCACGCGCCATTGGTGAACGCCGTGCCAAGGAAATTCTCATGACCGGTAAACCTTTTACGGCGGCACAAGCGCTTGAGTGGGGCTTGGTCAATAAGGTTTGTGAGCCGGCCTCGGTGCTTGATGAGGCACTTGAAACGGCAATGGTCATTGCCGGCAATGCTCCGCTTTCAGTTAAGCAAATCAAGAAATCCGTGCGTTATGGTAGTCAAATGGAATTGCGCACTGCCTACCGTTTTGAGGTAGAGGCCTATAACCATTTGGTTGAAACTGAAGACCGCTACGAAGGTGTGCTGGCTTTCAATGAAAAACGCAAGCCGGTTTTCAAGGGCAAATAAGAATGAGACAAATGAATAGCTTGACCCAGGATATTGTTCATTTCATCAGCCAATTTGATCACTACAAGATTGATCCAGCGGCATATCGGCTGGCCAAAATTGGCATTATGGATAGTATCGCCTGCATGTTTGCCGGCAGTGAAGAGCCGGTGGTTCAAATTCTGGCTACCCACTTTTGTCAGCGGACAGGTAATGGACAAACAGAGGTAGCCGTACCTTTTCTGGGACAAAAAAGCTTGCCACTGGAACAGGCCGCCTGCCTGTGGGCAACTGCGGCTCATGCACTTGACTACGATGATGTGGCCATGTCAGCCCATCCCAGTACGGTCCTGATGCCGGTGGTGATGACGGGGGCGTTTAATTTTTCGGCTTCAGGACAGGCCGTGTTAAACGCTTATATTTTGGGTTATGAGGTTTGGGCCGAACTGTTTACCCGTGAAAAAGATCCTTACCATATCAAGGGCTGGCATCCAACCGCTATTTTTGGAACGGTTGCCGGTGCTGCCGCTTATGCTTATTTAAGCCGTTTGCCCCAAGAGAAAATCGCCAATGCGCTGGGTCTTGCTGCCAGCATGGCTAGTGGCCTGGTGGCCAATTTTGGTACCATGACCAAACCGTTGCATGCCGGACGGGCAGCCAGCATGGCCATAGAGGCTGTGGAACTGGCCCGTGCAGGCATTACGGCTTGCCCTGATATTTTCGAGCATAAAGCGGGTTTTCTGAAAGCCGTTTCACCGGCTGGCAATGTGGATACCGGTAGTCCAGCCGAATTGGGCAAAACCTGGCGTTTGGCGCAACAGGGGCTGAATATCAAGCAATATCCGGTTTGTTATTCCGGCCATCGGGTTATAGACGGTACCCTTGAAATTATCAATAAAGAAAATTTCAATCTTGAAGAAATTGCAAGCATTACTGCAACGATTGGCCGACCACAAGCGTCCATGTTAAGGAACCCGTGCCCGGAAACGGGGCTTGAGGCAAAATTCAGCCTTGAGTTTGACATTGCCTGCGCACTGCTGGTTCGCAAAGTGGGGCTGGCAGAATTAAGTGATGATTTTGTACGCAGGCCTGATTTGCTGGCTATCTACCCTAAAATTAAAATTGATATCACCGATGTGCTTGATCCGGCCGATACCGCCTTTGCCCTTAATGACCGGGTCGTGATTGTCTTGAAGGATGGTCGTGTTTTTGATTCGGGGGATATCCGTTATCCGGTTGGACATGCCAATTTGCCGCTGGATACTAATAAGCTGCAGGCCAAATTCATGGATTGCCTGCAGATTTGGGAAAACAACATGGACATTTCCGGCAAGGCACAGCCACTTTATGACGCGTTGTCAGCGCTGGAAAAACAGGAAAATATCCGTGTCGCCATTGATGGGATTCTTGCCTGAACCCATTACGCGACAGATTCGTTCTTCATGGCAGGGAAAACTGTCAATAGTGGAAAAATCATGAATACGCTTGCTTCAGAACCCCGCGGTCCGCTTAAAGGTATCCGCATTATTGACTTGACATCGGTGGTGATGGGGCCGTTTACCACCCAGATTCTGGCGGATCTGGGGGCTGATGTCATCAAGATCGAGTCACCTGCCGGCGACACGACCCGTAATATGGGTTATCGGCAGAATAAAGGCATGGGGGCCAATTTTCTGCACCTGAACCGCAACAAGCGGTCGGTCATGCTTGACCTTAAAACCGTGGAAGGCCGTGCAGCCTGTTTGGCCCTGGCAAAAACCGCCGATGTCTTTTTGTACAATGTGCGTCCGCAGGCCATGGACAGGCTGGGCTTGTCTTATGAGGCGGTAAAAGCGGTTAATCCTGCGATTGTATATGTGGGGGCTTATGGCTTTGGCAATGAAGGTCCTTATGCCGGTCGCCCGGCCTATGATGACCTTATCCAGGGTATGACGGGCATTCCGTCCCTGTACAGCCAGCAAACTGGCATGCCACCACGCTATGTGCCCCTGACCATGGCCGATCGTATCGTGGGCATGCATGTGGGAATTGCCTGTCTGGCGGGTGTATTGGAAAGCCGACAATCAGGGCAAGGCCAATCGATTGAAGTTCCCATGTTCGAAACCATGGCACAGTTTGTCCTGAATGATCATCTTGGCGGGGCCACGTTTGAGCCGGCCAAAGGTGAAATGGGTTATTCTCGTCTGCTGGTGGAGCCACGCAAGCCTTATCAGGCTGCTGACGGCTACGTTTGCGTGATTGTGCATACTGATGGACACTGGCAGCGTTTCCTGACACTGGTGGGGCGGCAGGACCTTCTGGCAGCCGGTTCTGTTTTCGAGTCGGTGGAGTCCCGGGCACGGCATGTGAACCAGGTGTATGGTTTCCTCGCAGATATGATTTTGGGCCACACCGTTGCCTATTGGGTTGAAACCCTGGCGGCGGTGGATATCCCGGTGGCACACTTGAATGATGTTGAAGATCTGCTGGCGGATCCTCATTTGCACGCAACGGGGCAGATTGTAAAAATTGTGCATCCCACCGAAGGCAATTTACGTACCGTAGCGCCAGTGGGCAATTATTCGCGTACGCCGCCAGGCATTTACCGGCATGCGCCCAATCTGGGAGAAAATACCGAAGAAGTCTTGCGTGAAGTGGGTTTTTTACCCGAATCTAGCCCGCCTTGCGAAAAGTGAAATTCAGGCGCACGCTGCCCAGCAGGGGGTGTGGTTTGTCTTTTAGCGGCAATATGCCGTGATAACGCAGCCGGTCGGGGCCACCCCAAACCAAAACGTCACCGTGCAAGAGCGGAATGCGTTCGGTCTTGTCGGTACGTTGCAGGCCGCCAAACAGAAAAACGGCCGGCATGCCCAAGGAAACGGAAACGATGGGTGCGCTAAAGTCGCGTTCATCTTTGTCTTGATGCAAAGTAAGCCTTGAGCCAGGCAGGTAGCGGTTGATCAGGCAGGCATCAGGCTCGAAACCGGCAAAACCGGCAGTGGCTGCAGCCTCACTAGCCAGTTTCATGAAGACGCCAGGGATGCCAGGCCAGGCTTTTCCGCTAAGCGGATCTGTTGGCGAATAACGATAGCCCGATTCATCACTGGTCCAGCCAAAGCGCCCGCAATTGGTAAGAGCCACCGACATGGTGAAACCACCTGGTGTGGTCATGTGGCGAAATGGCGAGGTTTGTTGCAATGTTTGTATGGCATTCAGCAATTCCGGAGCGGATGCCAGTGCGTACCCCCTTAGCACCCAGGCGGCGGGGCCGATCTGTTCATGTTCACCGGTGGTTTCGTTGGCAAAAAGGTCGTACATCATGGCGGCTGTTGCATTCAGGTGGATGACTTTAATTTTACCGTAATCACTTATTGCACTGATGTTAAGGTGGCTGTCTGTCCGGAATGCTTAAAATGATTGTCCGATTGCGGTTAAAATTATCGTCTTTGAACGGAGAACGATTGAATGAGTCAGAAAATCAGAGTGGGTATTGCCGGTTATGGCAATTTGGGCCGTGGTACGGAACTTGCCATTGCAAAAACACCCGATATGGAATTGGTGGGTGTGTTTACACGCCGTGATCCGGCCGGTGTTTCATTGGTTAATAAAAACGTGCCTGTTTACAAGCTGGACGATATTGCCCAATTCCAGGACAAGATAGATGTACTGGTATTGTGCGGTGGTTCAAAAAGCGATTTGCCTGAGCAGGGGCCTGCCCTTTCTGCCTTGTTCAATACCGTTGACAGCTTTGATACCCATGCCAAAATTCCCGAGTATTTTGAAGCCGTCAATAATTCCGCTGAACTGGCTGGCAAGACCTCACTGATTGCCATTGGCTGGGATCCGGGCCTGTTTTCAATTAACCGCCTTTTGGGCGAAGCCATTTTGCCAGAAGGCGCCACTTACACTTTCTGGGGCAAGGGCTTGAGCCAGGGGCACTCTGATGCGATCCGTCGCTTGCCGGGCGTTAAAGCCGGGGTGCAATATACCATTCCGGTGGATGAAGCAATGGAAAAGGTACGTAGTGGTACCATGCCGGTTTTAAGTACCCGTGAAAAACACAAGCGCGATTGTTATGTGGTATTGGCAGAAGGTGCCAGTGCCAGCGAAGTTGAACAGTCTATCGTAACCATGCCCGATTATTTTGCGGATTACGATACGACGGTTACCTTTATTACCGAAGAAGAACTTAAGCGTGATCACGCGGCCATGCCGCATGGCGGGTTCGTGATTCGCAGTGGCAAAACCGGTACTGGCACCAATCAGGTAATGGAGTACTCATTGGCGCTGGACAGCAATCCTGAATTTACCTCTAGTGTATTGGTTGCCTATGCCCGTGCTGCTTATAAGTTGAACCAGATGGGACAAACCGGTGCAAAAACCGCGTTTGACGTGCCTCCAGGCTTGCTGTCGCCCAAGAGTGCTGCCGATTTGCGTAAAGAGCTGCTGTAAATTCCTTGTATCTACGCAGGAGCGTGGATACTAATGCAGAGGATCTTGATTAATCAGATTCAGCAAAAATTAATCAGATCCAGCGAAAACCGCCACCGTATTCATTTTTACGGTGGCGGTTTTTTTATTGTTAAGAAGGTTTTTCATAAAATTCCGGGGTTTTTACAAGAGGTTTTTTGGCTATGGGTGCAGGTCAAAATGGCAGGGTGATCAGGTTGCGAACCGTTCTGGCTGCTTCCAGTACGTCGCCAGCCGTCATGCCAATAGGGCCAGTGCCTTGGGTTACCAGGAAATCGGCAGCGGCACCATGCAGCCATACTGCCCCGGCAATGGCCTGTTCGGTGACAATGCCCTGTGCCAGGCAGGCACCAATCATGCCGGCCAGTACGTCTCCGGTGCCTGCAGTGGATAGGCCCGGGTTGCCGCTATGGTTTACCGTGGTTTCACCATTGGGGGTACAGATAACCGTTTGATGGCCTTTTAGGACGGTCCAGGCGGCATATTTGGCGGAAATCTGCTGGGCTGACAGCTTGCGGTCTTTTTGAATATCGGCGGTGGTGCATCCCAACAGCCGTGCCGCTTCACTGGGGTGTGGCGTTAATACCAGTGGTGCCTTGGCATGGGAAAGGGCAAACGCGTGTTCAGACAGCAAGGTCAAGGCATCGGCGTCCAGCACAATAGTTGTATTGGGATAACGGTTGAAGAGGGTAGCAAGGCAATTTTGTGCCAGGGGTGTCAGTCCCATGCCGCAACCGGCTACCCAGGTGCTGATATCTTCCTTACCCAGCAGCTTGCCCGCCGTGTTCAGCATCAGCTCGGGTTGTACCGGGTCAACTTCTAGTGGTTGGTTATCTTGGGTAAAGCCAATATGCACCCGGCCAGTGCCTTGTTTAAGGGCGGCCCGGGCGGCCAGCAGGGCGGCCCCCACCATGTTCTTGCCACCCGCCAGAATGCCCAGGGTGCCAAAGTTGCCTTTGTGGCTGTCTTGTGGCCTGGGCTGGCACAATGCAGGGAAATGTTGTTGGGCAAAGGTGGCAAGTTCAGTCATTATTGGCAGTCTCAGATGTCTTGGGCATTATGGGTAGTGGCGGGCTCACTGCTGGAAAAAACCACATAGCTCCAGTGAATTTCATTGCGGCCCAGCGTGTCGCCTTTGTGAACGCTGTGATGCAGCAGGTGCAGGCCATGTGCCTTGCCCAGTTCAATAACTTCCTCGTCGGCAATATCAAACATATGGCGGTCGGCCGGTACCGGGCCATGGCGCAGGGACAGGGACATGACGCCACCGGGCAGCAGCAGGTTTGTGCAGGTGTGCATGGCGGTTTCCCTTTCCTCGGGGGTCAGGTGCATCCATACCGCAGTGAGCAGTAGCAGGTCATATTTTTTGTGGCTGGCGGTAACCTTGTGCAAATGGGGCAGGTTGTCGTCAATCCAGTTGATCTGTTCATTGGCGTGCAGTTGCTGGCCGTGTTCACGCATGCCCGTGGTGGGTTCAACGGCATCCACAAAATGGCCTGCCTGTGCCAGGGCCGCTGCGTCACGGCCGGTACCTGCACCGATATCCAGAATGCTGGCCAGTTTCTGGTGGATGGGGTAAAACCGCATCACTGGCTTGTGGACCTTTTCAAAAGTGACGCTTTCGTAGTCTTTGACAAATTTTTCTGGCCTTTCGGCGTAACCGCGTGTACCGGGAACAGATGACATGGTGTTTATGTAATATAAAGAATGTTAAAAAGTTGGGATAATCATAGCGCAATCATGGACGGTGGGAAACCAGGACATTCAGCCCATGGTTTGGCATGTAAGTTAATACTTAGGGAAAAGCATGAAGAATGCAGACACGATTGTTTCCATCAGGGAACTGGATAAAACGTATAAAAACGGTTTTAGCGCGCTTAAAGGAGTCAATCTTGATATCCGGCGCGGAGAAATCCTGGCTTTGCTGGGCCCCAATGGCGCCGGTAAAACCACCATGATCGGTATTGTGACCGGGTTGCTTAATGCCACCGCTGGCACGGTAACCGTTGATGGCCTGGACATTGTACGGGATGCCAGGAAAATACGCCCCAAGATTGGCCTGGTGCCCCAGGAGCTGTATACCGATGCTTTTGAAACCGTATGGGCCACAGTCAGTTTCAGTCGCGGGCTGTTTGGCAAGCCGGCTAATCCGGCCTATATCGAAAAAGTGCTGCGGGATTTGTCTTTATGGGACAAGCGCAATAATAAAATCCTGAGCCTTTCTGGGGGCATGAAACGGAGGGTCCTGATTGCCAAGGCCCTGTCACACGAGCCTACGATTTTGTTTCTGGATGAACCTACCGCCGGGGTTGATGTGGAACTGCGCCATGATATGTGGCGCATGGTGCGTGGTTTGCGGGAAAACGGGGTTACCATTATTTTAACGACTCATTATATTGAAGAAGCCGAGGATATGGCCGACCGGATTGCCGTGATTAACCATGGTGAAATTGTACTGGTGGAAGAAAAAGATAACCTGATGCGCCAACTGGGCAAGAAGGAGTTGCATGTGCTGTTGAAAACGCCTTTGATGTTTATTCCGCCAGAGCTGGCGGTATTCCAGCTAAACCTGGCTGATGAGGGAAAAACATTGATTTATACCTATGATACCCAGCAGGAGCAGGGGGAATCCGGCGGTATTGCGGCTTTCCTGAAGCGGCTGGATCAATTGCAGCTTGAATTTTCCGATTTGGAGTCAAGGGAAAGTTCACTGGAGGAAATTTTCGTCAATCTGGTCAAGGAGCCGTCATGAATTGGCATGCCATCAAAGCGATTTACCTGTTTGAAATGGCCAGGGCTTTCCGGACCCTGACGCAAAGCATTGCTTCACCGGTATTGTCTACTTCCCTGTATTTTGTGGTGTTTGGCGCAGCCATCGGTTCGCGCATGGGGCAGGTGGATGGTGTCAGTTACGGTGCCTTTATTATCCCTGGCCTGGTCATGCTTTCCTTGCTGAGTGAAAGTATTTCGAATGCTTCGTTTGGCATTTACATGCCACGCTGGTCGGGAACCATTTACGAAATCTTGTCGGCACCGGTTTCTTTTGCGGAAGTGGTCATGGGGTATGTGGGGGCGGCTACGACCAAGTCGCTGATGGTCGGTGCCTTGATTTTGCTAACGGCAAGGCTGTTTGTGGATTATGAAATACAGCATCCCTTGTGGATGCTGCTGTTTTTGCTGCTGACGGCAGTTACTTTCAGCATGTTCGGTTTTATTATTGGCTTGTGGGCAGAAGGTTTTGAGAAACTGCAGATCATTCCGCTGATGGTTATTACCCCATTGACCTTCCTGGGCGGGGCCTTTTATTCCATCAGTATGCTACCCGCGTTTTGGCAGAAAATTGCCTTGCTGAATCCGGTGGTGTATTTGATCAGTGGTTTTCGCTGGAGCTTTTATGGCGTGTCTGATGTCAACCACTATATCAGCCTGGGCATGATTCTGGTGTTCCTGCTGGTTTGCCTGGGATTTATTGCCTGGCTGTTTAAGACCGGTTACAAGCTCAAGCAGTAAGTTGTATTGCCAGCCATTTATTAAAACCCCTTAAGAGCTTGATTTTTCAATGACTTAAGGGGTTTTTTGGTTTTGCATGATTTTGCTTGTTCCCACGCACAGGAGCATGGGAACAAGTAACGAGTAAGGGCAAGTTATCTGTTTGATAAATTATCAGGTGTTTTTACCGTTATCATCAATGTGATTGCTTTCATTGGCATTGCCAGGTGTCTTGCCTGGCTTTTCCGCATCACTGGCCGTATTGCTATTGCCGGCACTTTCCGGGTTTTCAGTGCCATTGTTAGCGTTATTGCCGTTCTCTGTATTGGGGTTATCAGTCGTCACCAGTTCGACTACTTTGGCCCGTGACATTATGCCAATGAACTCGTCATTTTCATTGGTCACGGCAACCGGCTGGGTTGACTGCAACATATGGGTAAGCACTTCATCCAGGCCGGTACTGGCCGGAATACTGATAATATCCTTGACCAGACTGGAAATATCGCGCAGCCCGCTTTTGACTGCCTGCTCGGCGTCATTCAAATGCAGGATGCCAGCAATCAGATTGCCATCCAGTACCGGTGCAAACTGGTAATCGTACTGCTTCATTCTTTCCAGGGCCAGCGTAGGACGGGTACGCATGGTCAGGGCCAAACGGGTTTTATTAACGGCATGTCCGGCATTCAGGATCTTGCTGCGGTTGACATCTTGCAGGAAAGCCTCGACATATTCATTGTTCGGTGAGAGCAGGATATCTTCTGGCGTACCTTCCTGAATCAGTTCGCCGTCTTTTAAAATAGCAATCCGGTTACCCAGGCGTAATGCTTCATCAAGGTCGTGGGTAATGAAGACAATGGTTTTGTTCAGGCGGGACTGCAGTTCCAGCAGCTGGTTTTGCATTTCACGTCGAATCAGCGGGTCAAGGGCGGAAAAGGCTTCGTCCATCAGCAATATGTCGGCATCGGTGGCCAGTGCACGGGCCAAACCAACCCGTTGCTGCATGCCACCAGAGAGCTGGCTTGGGTATTGGTTTTCAAAACCGGCCAGCCCGACCTGCTCAAGCCAGTAGCGGGCTGTTTCTTCCGCCTTGGCTTTATCAATGCCCTGTATATCCAATCCGTAAGCGGCATTTTCCAACGTGGTTTTATGAGGGAGCAGGCCAAAACGCTGAAACACCATGCTCATGGTTTTTTGGCGGAATTTTTCCAGCTCTTTTTTGCCCAATTGCATGACATCGGTGCCATCGACCAGGATTTGCCCGGCGGTTGGTTCAATCAGCCGGTTGAAATGCCGGATCAGGGTGGATTTTCCCGAGCCGGAAAGCCCCATAATGACGTATATGCTGCCTTCCTCAATGTTCAGAGAGATGTCTTTAAGACCCAAGGTATGCTGGCTTTTGGCCAGCAGGTCTTCTTTGCTCATGCCTTGTTTGACGGCATCCAGCCATTTTTCGGGCTGTTTGCCGAAAATTTTGTAAATGTTCCTGACTTCTATTTTGCTCATTGCTCGCCCCTGATTTGTTTGCGTTTTCCGTAAGATTGGGTGATGCGGTCAAACAGAACGGCAAGAATGACGATCCCTATGCCAGCTAGCAAGCCACGGCCTACTTCAAGGCGGTTAATCCCGAGCAAGACTTCATAGCCCAGTCCACGGGCACCAATCATCGAGGCGATGACCACCATGGACAGTGCCATCATGGTAGTCTGGTTAATGCCTGCCATGATATTGGGCAGGGCCAGGGGTATTTGCACGCCAAACAACTGCTGTCTGCCAGAGGCACCAAAGGCTTTTGAGGCTTCGAGCACTTCGGGATCAACTAGGCGAATGCCTAGGTCGGTAAGGCGGATAACGGGTGGCACGGCATAAATGACGGTGGCTATAATGGCGGGAATTTTGCCCAGGCCAAAAAGCATGACAACCGGGATCAGGTAGACGAAGCTGGGCATGGTTTGCATGATGTCCAGTAGCGGTAACATGACTGCGCGGAAGCGGTCGCATTTGGCCATGAAAATCCCGCAGGGAATGCCAATAATGATGGAGAGCCCGGTAGCCATGATCATGAGCGAAAGTGTTTGCATGCCGGCATCCCATAGACCCAGTGCACCCAGCAGAAAAAGCAGGGCACCCATGCCCAGGCTGAAACCGATGCGGCGGCTCATGCCATAGGCAATGAGCATGGTGACAATAATCACGCTCCACCAGGGTGCGCCCCGTAATACTTGTTCAAGCCAGACCAGTGCGGCGAGGAATGGCTCCGACATGCGGTTGAGTGTGTCGGCATAGTTCATGACCAGGAGATCGACAAATTCGTCAATACTGTCACGAACCCCGCGAGAGGAAATGATTTCTGGAAACATACAATATCCGTTTTTTAGATGAAGACGCAACCATTGCCAGCCCGTTTCCCGTAAGAGGGAAACAGACCTGGCATGATTGTTTTTTTATTGTGAGGCGGTAATTACAGGGAAGACTGGACGCGTTTTGCCACGTCTTCGGGCACCCATTGTGCCCATATGTCGCCATGGTTTTTAAGGAACCACATTGCAATGTCGCGTGCATCATCACCGGTTTCTTCCATGCGTGCCAGGGTGGCATCAAGAATGGGCAAGGGGATATTCACTTTGGAGAAAAACTCGGCCAGTTTGGGCGCCTCATTGGCGAAAGCCACGTTAATGCCGGTGAATACTTCATCCTGTGGGTAGCTGGATGGTTGTGGGTTTTCACAATCAATGGCAGTGAGGCATTGGAATTTTTCTTGGTCGTAGGCAGGCATTTCGAGTTTGACCAGTTCAAGGGCGCCTACCAAGGGAGTTGGATACCAGTAGTAAAAAACAATATCCTGTTTGCGTTTGTAGGCAGAGGCAAGGGCTGCTTTTTGCGCTGCACCAGTACCGGGAGAGTACATATTGAAGCTGTCTTCAAGGCCATATGCTTTATGCATGTTGTTGGTAACGATTTCACAGCCCCAGCCTGCAGGGCAACCGTAAATACGCCCTTTGGAAGGATCTTCGGGGTCTTTGAATTTGTCTTTGTATTTGACCAGGTCGGCAGCGGTTTTCAGGTCAGGGTATTTTTCGGCTGTGTATTTGGGAATGAACCAGGCTTCACCCCCGGTGAAAACATTGCCGATAGCCTTGACTTTGCCTGTGGCCACGGCTTTTGCCCAGGGGGCGTATGTGGCATTGGGCCATATTTCGGGTTTGATATCCAGGTTGCCTCGTTCAAGGGCGGCAATGGCTGGTAGGGTTTCAGTAGGTAGGATGTCGGTTTTACAGCCATAGCCTTTTTGCAGGATATAACTTTCGATGTCAGCCAGGATAAGATTGGATTCCCAATTCATGCCACCAATATTGATGGGGCGGTTAATTTCACATTGAGGGGTGTCAGCTGCTTGGGCCGATTGGGTCAGGCCCAGGGTAGCCATGGAAAAAATGGCTGCTGAGATGAGTTGATTAGGTTTACGCATGGCGCTAAGCCTCCTTAAGTGTCGCAGGTTACTAAGTAATAACTGTGCTTGCCAAAGAGGGTGTGCGGAAAACGGCGTTGCCGTCGATACATACCAACATTAATTGAAGGGTGAAATAAATTTACCCATTGACAGGTTATATCATGTTTTATTACATGAAGAACACAATTTGAATCTGTAAATTTGTATTAAGGCCGTTAGTATAACTAAAATAATCATATTTATCAAATGTTTCCATATTTTCTATTTGCTTTACATATAAATAAAAAAAATTATTTTATATTTAAATCTTTTTTGTTTGTCGGTTTTTTTTGAATAAATATACGATCAATTTCTCAAACGAGAAAATTTTTTTTGGTTTTATGAAATTTGCCGGTTCTTTTCAGGTAGCTTACATAAACCGGTCCATTGATGGCTGTACAGGGAGGTGGGTGGCCGGATTGTGTCTGGCCATCTGTATCAGGATTGGTGTTAACAAAATGCCAAATTAAGCTATGATTAGGGTCAGGAGGACGGGAAGAGCCCTGTTCATGGTCTTCTCAACCAATATACGCCCAAAAAATTCTTATGGAAGCAGACAATAAAATTCTTTTCTTTGGCGATACCCATGGCGGGTTTGATCATTGCGCTGCTATTGTCAGGCAAATCAGGCCGCAGGCCATTGTGTTTCTGGGAGATATACAGACACCGTATCCGTTTCATGAGCAATTGGCGGATATTATCAATCTGACCGAAGTCTGGTGGATTCATGGTAATCACGATACCGATGTCGAAGAGCAATACGATAACCTGTTTCTTTCCGAACTGAAACACCGGAATTTAAGCGGCCGGGTTTGTGAGGTGGCGGGTGTGCGGATTGCCGGCCTGGGGGGTGTTTTTCGCGGGAAAATCTGGGATCCGGCCCAAGCGGCCTGGAATTTTTATTCACCTGATGAGTTTATTGCCGGGGGCGGCTTTCGGGCAAGATGGCGAAATGGCGTCAATTTACGGCACCGCAGCACCATTTTTCCGTCTGAATACGAGGCCTTGAAAAAGGAAAAAGCGGATGTGCTGGTGACCCATGAAGCACCCTCATGCAATCGTTTCGGCTTTCAGGTGCTGGATGAGCTGGCCAGTCACTTGGGCGTACATAGCCTTTTTCATGGCCATCATCATGATAATTATGATTACAGCGCTCATTACCCTCGTATGGGGTTCCGGACCTATTCAGTTGGCTATCGGGGGGTGACGGCACTGGATGGCCGCATAATATTGCCTGGCAAAATGGATGGGCTGCATGAAAACCGTGTAGCCAGACTGTATTGACTTTACCGTCATGGGAAGGTTTAAGATACGCGTATAGGTTCAACTTTGTTCAAGCAAAAGGAAGTGATTATGGAAAAAGAACTGGAATTTAATGTGGATGGCATGACTTGTGGCAACTGTGTTGCGCATGTCAAGAAAGCCATAGCGCAAATAAGCGGTGTAGAGTCTGTCGAGGTCAGCCTTGAGGAAAAAAAGGTGAAAGTCAGCACCAACGGGCAGGTGACTGCGGCGCAAATCACGGAAGCCATTGAAGAGGAAGGCTATGACGTGGTTTAAGAACCAATAACCCGTCATGGCAATATGCCAACGTCCCGTCACTGGAAAGTTATCCAGGGGCGGGGCGTTGGTCTGTCATAGGCCGTTTTATGTGGCCTTTATTGATAGGTAAGCGGGGCCGTTAATCCCAATAACGGCGATCATCCCTGTAACGGCGATCATCTCTGTAACGGCGGTTGTCATTGTAATTGCTCCGGTAGTACCTGTCATCACGATCGCTGCTACGGCGATAGGATCGGTCATCATCGCGGTAAAGCTGGTTGCCTATCAGGCCACCAAGGGCCGCACCACCCACGGTGACCAAAGGGTCTCCTTCGGAGACGGCAGCACCTGCCAATCCACCCAATGCAGCACCACCAATGGTGGCGGTCGTTTGTTGGTTACGATTGTTGCCATAACGGTCATAGCCCGCACATCCGGTAATGGCCAGGCTAAACATGCCAATCAGGATAATGCGGCTTTGGATTTTGAGGTTCATCATCAACTCCTTGCGATGTAAAACTATGTCAGGTTGATCATCTCAAATGCAAGGACAACAGGTTGTTATTGTGAGCAAAATATGTTTCCAGAGTTGGCTATTATGCCTTTTGGAAACCAATTGAAAAAACAAGCGGAACCAGGAAGTTGCCGATGAGGGGTTTATTCCGTTTCCATGGGAAATTGCATGAACAGTGTCTTGCCCATAGAGGGGTTAAGCGCGTTGTCGAGGAAACCTTCATCCGTATATAGCTTGCGTGCGACGGTATTACCTTCGAGGACTTCAAGGGTAATCTTGCAACAGCCCAGGTTTTTGGCCAGTTGCCTGACCCGGCCAAGCATGAGTTTGCCAATGCCCTGGCCACGGTAGGCCCTTAATACGGCAAAATCATGGATATTTAGCAAAGGTTTGCAGGCAAAGGTGGAAAAGCCTTCAATGCATAAGGCGATCCCGGCAGGTTGCTGCTGGCGGAAAGCCAGAATCGTGTAGATGTTGCTACGTTTTTTCAAAGAGGCAATCAGGTTTTTCTGTACATGGGCTGATAATTCCTGTCCACCGCCGGTGGGATCGGAAGCGTAATCATTCAAGACAGTTAATATTGCCGCAGCGTGAACCGGGTTTTCCAAATCGGCAATAATGAGGTCGATCATGATGGTTCCTTACTTTTATTTAATCTGGGTGTATTTCAAATCGATATAGCCAACAGGGTGACGCAGTATGCCACTGATATTTTCTTTTTGCAGATAGATTTGATTATAGAAAAAAAGTGGAAAAATGGGCATATCGTCAAACAGGATTTTTTCAGCCTGCAACAGCAGGTCCCAGCGTTTTTGGGCATCCGGTTCGGTATTGGCCTGGTTAACCAGACTGTCGTATTCGGGGTTAGTCCAACCGGTCCGGTTCATGGACGAGTTGCTCAGGAAGCTTTCCAGCGAGTTGTAAGGATCGGCATAATCATTCACGAAAGAGCTGCGCGAGAATTGCAGTTCAAGCCCGCGCTGCTTGGCATAAAAAACCTTGCTTTCGATACTTTGCAGCTGGATCTCCACGCCCAGGATTTCCCGGTACATGTTTTGCATGGCTTCGGCAATTTTCCGGTCGCTGGGATTGTTAATATAGCTAAGCGTCACAGGGGGCAGGGTGCTGTATTTTTCATCGGCCATGCCTTTGGCAAGGTGTTGTTTGGCCGCTTCGGGGTTGGTGGCCAGCAGATTGCCGTTTTCCTCACGGAAATCTTTGCCATTGGGGCCGGTAAAGCCCGGTGCTACAAAACCGTAAGAAGCCTGGCGTCCCTGTTTGGTGACATATTTCACAATGTCATCCTGGTTGATGGCCAAGGCAAATGCCTTGCGGATATCCGCATTCTGGAAAGGAGGCATTTTGGTATTGAACCTGAAAAAATAACCACCCGCCTGCGGCACGTTCCTGAAGTCTTTGTTGTCCTTGACTTTGTCATACAGGGCAGAGGGCAGGGGCGAGGGGGTCATGTCAAGTTCGCCGGTGCGATACATCTGGTATGAGGTATTCGGGTCATTGACCATGGCAAAGTCTACGGCATCAATCTTTACGCTGCCGGCATCCCAATAATGCGGGTTTTTTTCAAAACGCATGCTTTGTGCATGTTCCCAATCTTTTAACAGGAAAGGCCCGTTACCCACATAGGTTTTGGCTTCGGCATGCCATTTAGGGTTGGCCTTGGCCACTTTCTGGTTGAGCGGTGCAAAATTGGGATTGGTAATGACATTAAGGAATGAAACATTGGGCGCCTCCAGGGTGACTTCGAGTGTCCGGTCATTCAGGGCCTTGATGCCCAGTTCCTGGTTTTTGCCCTCGTTGAAGGCTTTGGCACCGGCAATCGGGTAAGCCAGGAAAGCGGCTGGCGATGCCGTTTCCGGGGCCAGCATGTGTGTCCAGCCATATACGAAGTCATGGGCCGTTAAGGGGTCGCCATTGGACCACTTGGCATTGTCACGCAGGGTGAAGGTATACGTTTTTCCATCAGGGGAAATTTGCCAGCTTTCAGCGGTGGCGGGGGCAGCAAGATGCTGCTCATCCAGGCGGACCAAACCTTCCACCAGGTTGTTGAGGGGTTCCCAGGAAATCAGGTTGAAACCGGCGGCCGGATGCAGTGAGGTGGGTTCTTCGGTATTGTTCAGGCGCAGCACTTTTTCAGCCAAAGCGGGGCCAGACAGGGTGGTCGCCAAAACGGTTACAAGACAGGCAGCCAACAGTTTTTGTTTCATGAAGAATATCCTTCGGTAAGCAGTTGCGTGATTGCCTGTTTTATAGGCAGGCGGATAAATTACTACGGGTGCGCAAGTCTTGCAACCAGCACAGGCTTTGCTGAGTGTGACTGATTGTAGACAGTTTGGGGGGCACTTTGTTGCAAATAACCAGGGCTTTGGGACATCGTTGGTAAAAACCGCAGGCCGGGGGTGGTGAAAAAAGATCGGGTGGCTGGCCCGGAATCGGACGCAGGCTTTCGCGCTCCATGTCCAGTCTGGGGATGGATTGCAACAGGCCTTGGGTGTAGGGGTGCTGGGGATTATAGAAAATATCCCGCTGGGAACCCGATTCCACGCATTGACCTGCATACATGACAGCCACCTGGTTGGCGATTTTTGCCACGACGCCCAGGTCATGGGTAATCAGGATGATGGAAATGCCGGTGGCTGCCTGGATATGGCTGAATAATTCCAGGATTTGTGCCTGTATGGTGACGTCCAGTGCGGTGGTGGGTTCATCGGCAATCAGCAGTTCCGGTTCGCACATCAAGGCAATCGCAATGACCACGCGTTGGCGCATGCCGCCTGACAACTGGTGCGGATACTGGCCTAGCCGTTCCTGTGGATTGGCGATGCCAACCAGGGAAAGCATTTGGACGGCTTTTTGCTTCGCGGCTTCAGCAGACAGGTGTTGATGTTTGATGACGCCTTCGGTCAATTGCTCGCCGATCGTCAGGGTGGGGTTCAGGGCTGTCATCGGGTCCTGGAAAATCATCGCAATCCGGTTGCCCTGCAACTGGCGCATGGCTTTTTCATCCAGATCCAGCAGGTTTTGTCCCTTGAACAGAATTTCACCCTGGCTGATTTTGGCGGTTTGCCGGGGTAACAGGCCCATGATGGTATGGCAGGTTACCGATTTGCCGCAGCCTGACTCACCCACAATGGCCAGGGTTTCACCGGGACGCACGGCAAGCGACAGGTCACGTACGGCATGTACATGTCCGCCATGGGTACGAAACTGGATGGAAAGATGTCGAATTTCAAGCAAGGGAGGTGTATTCATCGCTATTTCTTCAGTTTTGGATCCAGGGCATCTTGCAGGCCATCGCCTAGTACATTGAAGGCAAACATGGTCAGGGAAATGAAGAGGGCCGGGAAAAACAATTGCCACCAGTCACCCGATAAAATAACCGGCAAGGCATCATTGGTCATCACCCCCCAGCTGGCATGGGGGGCTTGTATGCCTAGTCCCAGGAAGCTCAGGAACGCCTCGGCAAAAATCGCGCTGGGTACGGTGAGTGTCATTTGTACGATAATGGGGCCCATGGTGTTGGGTAGCAGGTTTTTGCGGATGATACGAGCAGTACTGGCGCCGAAGGTGCGTGAGGCGGTGACAAACTCAAGGTTTTTAAGTTGCAGCACCTGTCCGCGAACAATGCGTGCCATGCTGATCCAGCCGGTGATGGTAAGGGCAATTATAATGGTTAGCAGGCTGGGCTTCATGACCACCATCAACAATATGACCATGAGCAAATAAGGCAGGCCATACAGGATTTCAACCACGCGCATCATCACGGTATCGGTTTTGCCGCCTTTCAGGCCGCTGTACCCACCGTAAGCCACGCCAATGGCAAAGTCGATCAGGGCCGCCATGAATCCGACAAACAGCGAGATCCGGGCACCTTGCCAGGTCCGCGTAAATACATCGCGGCCCAAGTCATCGGTACCAAACCAGTGCAAGGCCGAAGGGGGCAGGTTCTGGCTTCGCAGGTCCTGGGCGGTGGCCGAATACGGGGACAGCAGGGGGGCAAAAATCGCCATGCCGACCAGGGCCAGCAAAAATACCAGCCCTAGCATGGCCAGCTTATTGCGCATCAGGCGTTGCCAGGCATCCTGCCAGTAGGAAACATAGGGGCGTTCAATCATGGCGTGGATATCATCAGCCTGCCTGATGGCTGGCTGCAGCCATTCGATAGGAAAGTCTTCTGGTTCGTGCTGGTTCATGATTGCTCCTTCTGGCCAAGGCGGATGCGCGGGTCTAGCAGGCAATAGGCCATGTCTACCAGAAACAGCATGAAAACCAGAATCGTACTGTAAAAGACGGTGGTGCCCATAATCACAGGGTAGTCGCGAGTGCTGATGGAGTCGATGAAGTAGCGACCCATGCCCGGAATGGCAAAAATCTTTTCAATCACGAAAGTGCCGGTCAGGATGGATGCCATCAGGGTGCCCAGTAGGGTCACTACCGGCATCAGGGCATTACGCAAGGCATGCCGGATAATGACGCGCATGGGAGACAGGCCTTTGGCACGGGCCATTTTGATGTAGTCTTGGGTAAGTGTTTCAAGCATGCTGGAACGAATCAGCCGGGCAATAATGGCCATGGGGGCGGTGGCCAGCGCGGCCACCGGCAGCACCATATGCATGGGTGTACGCCAGGTGGCGGCCGGAAACCAGCCCAGGTTGACGGCAAATTCCTGTATCAGCAGGGTTGACAGGACGAAGTTGGGGATGGAAATGCCCAGTACGGCGATGCCCATGCACAGATGGTCAATCAGGCCATTATGATGCAGTGCGGCCATGACGCCTAACACCAGGCCTGAAACCAGGGCCATGCCAATCGCCCACATCCCCAGCTCGAATGACACCGGAAAGCCGCGGCCAATGAGTTCATTGACGGTGGTGTCCGGGTTGGAAATGGATGGCCCGAAGTTGAAGGTGGCGATCGATTTCAGGTAATTGAAGTACTGAATGTACAGGGGCTGGTCCAGTTGATGGAAAGTCCGCAGGTTCTCTTGCACGGCGGCGCTGGTTTGTCGGTCCTGCTCGAAGGGCGAGCCCGGGATCAGGTGCATCAGGATAAAGGTGAGCGAGGCGATCGTGAAGATCGTGCCGATCATGAGCAGGAATCGTTTGAGGACGTAGCTTTTCATATTAGCGATTTTCTTCTGGAATAAGGTGGCAGGCGGCAAAGTGACCAGGCGTGTGCTCTTTCCAGGCAGGGGCCTGTTGCCGGCAAATGTCCTGTGCCTGCGGGCAGCGGGTATGAAACACGCAGCCGGAAGGGGGATTGATTGCACTGGGCAATTCGCCCTTTAGCAAAATACGCTGCCGTTTTTTTTCCAGATCGGGGTCGGGCACCGGAATCGCCGATAGCAATGCCTGTGTATAAGGGTGCAAGGGGTTGGCATACAGTTCGTCGCTGCTGGCTAGTTCGGCCAGCTGGCCCAGGTACATGACGCCTACCCGGTCTGACAAATATTTCACCATGGCCAGATCATGGGCAATGAACAGGTAGGTGAGCCCTTTTTCCTGTTGCAAACGTTGCAAAAGCAGCACGATCTGGGCCTGGATGGAAACATCCAGCGCTGAAATTGGCTCATCGGCAATGATGATTTCCGGTTCAAGGGCCAGCGCACGGGCTATGCCGACCCGCTGGCGCTGCCCGCCCGAGAACTCGTGCGGGTAACGGTGCGCATGGGCTGGACTTAGTCCTACTTCTTCGAGCAGCCTGTAAACGTGCTGGCGCAGGGCATGTTTGTCTTGATGAACCTGATGAATTTCCAGTGGTTCGGCAATGATTTCAAAAATGGTGGCGCGCGGATTGAGCGAGGCGTAAGGATCCTGGAAAATCATCTGGATCTGGCGTTGCCTGGTTTTATGTTCTTGCGGGCTGGCCTGGTGGATGTCTTTGCCATTGATGTGGACTTGGCCCGCGGTTGGCTGGTACAGGCCCATGATGGTGCGCCCGACTGTGGATTTGCCGCAGCCGGATTCACCAACCAGGCCGAAGGTTTCTCCTTGATGGATCTCAAACGAAACACCATTCAGGGCCTTGACGCTTTGACGTTTGTCGAGGGGAAAATGTTTTTTCAGCGCCCGTACTGAAACCAGCGGCAGGTTATTGTTCTTATGGATGGCCATGACAATGGAATGAAAAAAGTCTTGTTGGGACGATTTTAACAGTAATGTCGGCTTAAACCACGGTCTGGCGCGGGTGTAAGGGTTAGGCCGGATCGTTTTTTTGCATGGCCAGGCGCATGACCGGGCGGGTCAGCAAGGCATAGAGGCCCGCAAGTGCAGCGCAGGCAAAGCAAAGCCAGGGTAAATGGGCACTTACATAGAGCCATTTGAACGCCTCGACGCTGAGGGCGGACATGAACATCATGATCAGGCTCATGGCACCGGCAACCACACCTTTGGGTGCCTGAGAGGAGAGCAGGGTCAGCCGGTAAAGGACGGCAAAACTGAGCCCTTGGGCAAAAGACAGCAGGCTCATTCCCAGAATCAGGCCGGTTAAGGTAAAGGCTGGCACCAGGCCGGCCAGCAACAGGCTAAGTCCGCCCAGGAAAACCAGCGGTAGCGCATGGTAGACGGTTTGGCCAAGCGGGACTTTGCCTGAGATGCGGGCCAGGGCCAGATTGCCCAGGATCAGGCAGGCAAAAATGGGAATCTGTGATTTGGCATAGCCCAGGTTATCCAGCCCCAGATCCTTCACCAGAAAAACCGGAGACAGCCCAATCCAGACCAGCATGGGCAGGCCGATAATCGGGCTGAAAAGCGCCAGTTGCATGAATTTTTGATTCCGCAAGATGGTTTTATAGTGTGCCAGTACCGTACTGATCGATTCCTTTGGGGCGTCAAGGTCGACCGTTTCCGGCATGTGGCGGAACAGGCCGATCAGGCTCAGGCAGGTAATGCCGGCAATCAGGATGAATCCCCAATGCCACGACACGTAGCTGATCAGGGCGGCACCGGCCAGGGGGCCCAACAGGGGAGCGATAAGCGCAATATTGGCCATCAGTGCCATGACTTTAATGGCCGTGCTTTCCCGAAAGGCTTCCTGGATACTGACGTAACCTACCGCGCCGATAAAACAGTGTGACACGCCCTGCAGCAGGCGCATGAGCATGAAGCTTTCAATATTGACACTGAACAGGATCAGGATATTGGTGATGGCGTAATACAGGGTTCCGGCCAGCATGACCCGGCGTCGGCCGTACCGGTCTGACAGCGGGCCGATCAGCCACATGAGGATTGCACCACCCAGAATATATAGCGACATTGAAGAGGCGACCCAGCTGTCATCCACCTTGAATTCATGGGTAATGGTCAGCATGGCCGGTTGGACCAGGTCGTTGCCGATGTAAACCGCAAATTCAAAAAGAACCAGTGCCACTGGAAACCAGATCAGGTCACGTTTATGCGTTTTTGTGGGGGCGGGCGTCATGAGGAGTGTCGCGAAGAGAGCAAAGAAGGGATGGGGTCGACTGCAAGCTGGGTATTGTAGCAATCTATTGATGACAGGGTTAATGAAAAACAAACTGTATTTTTTTTGTTTTTGTCTATACACCATTCATATGAGTATGGTACGTTAAAAAAATTGTGCCGGAAAATGGCTAAAAAATAATGAGATTGGATTTTTAAATTTTTGTTTAAAGGAGGTAGGTTGTGCGTATAGGTATACCCAAAGAAAGCATGCAGGGGGAAACCAGGGTGGCGGCAACGCCAGCAACGGTTGAACAGTTGCGAAAGCTGGGATTTGACGTGCTGGTCGAACATTCGGCTGGCCAGCTGGCCAGTTTTGATGATCCGGCTTTTATCAAGGCAGGAGCACAAACAGGCACACGACAAGAAGTATGGCAATCAGACTTGGTTTACAAGGTCAACGCGCCTACTGATGAAGAAATTGCCTTGCTCAAGGAAGGCAGCACGCTGGTCAGTTTTATCTGGCCGGCGCAAAATCCTGAATTGGTCCAAAAGCTGGCGGGCAACAAGATCAATGTGCTGGCCATGGATATGGTGCCGCGCATTTCACGCGCCCAGTCCCTGGATGCCCTGTCTTCCATGGCCAATATTGGCGGTTATCGTGCCGTGATTGAAGCGGCGCACCAGTTTGGCCGTTTCTTTACCGGCCAGATCACGGCCGCTGGCAAGGTACCACCTGCCAAGGTTCTGGTAATTGGTGCCGGGGTGGCAGGTTTGGCAGCCATTGGCACAGCCGGTTCGCTGGGGGCCATTGTGCGTGCTTTTGATACCCGCCTTGAAGTGGCCGAGCAAATCGAATCAATGGGTGGCCAGTTCCTGAAGCTGGATTTTAGCGGTGAGAACGGATCATCTTCTGATGGCTACGCCAAAACCATGTCAGAAGAGTTCATCCGTGCTGAAATGGCCCTGTTTGCCGAGCAGGCCAGGGAAGTGGATATCATCATTACTACCGCACTGATTCCAGGCAAACCCGCGCCCAAGCTGATTACCCGTGAAATGGTGGACAGCATGAAACCGGGTTCGGTGATTGTGGATATGGCCGCTGCTGCGGGGGGTAACTGCGAATATACCCGTGCGGGCGAAGTCTTTGTGACCGACAATGGTGTCAAGGTAGTTGGTTATACCGATTTGCCCGGTCGCCTGCCTGCCCAGTCTTCACAGCTGTACGCCACCAATCTGGTTAATTTAAGCAAATTGCTGTGCAAGGAAAAAGACGGCCAGATTGATATTAACCAGGAAGATGTGGTGTTGCGCAACATGAGCGTGATTACCCAAGGAGAAGTTACTTTTCCGCCCCCGGCCATCAGTGTGTCGGCCGCGCCCACCGCTACGGCTGCCAAGCCGGTTGCTGCGGTTAAAAAGGCCGAGCCGAAATCTACCCGCTTCAAGCTGGGGGTCCTGGCCGTGCTGGTAGTGCTGTTTGGCCTGGCAGGGGCCTATTCGCCCCCTGAGTTCCTGTCTCACTTTACGGTCTTTGTTTTGGCTTGCGTGGTGGGTTACTACGTGGTCTGGAACGTAAGCCACTCCCTTCATACACCTCTCATGTCGGTTACCAATGCGATCTCCGGCATAATTGTCGTGGGTGCCTTGCTGCAAATCGGGCATGGCAACGGCTTGGTCAGTGTGCTGGCATTCATTGCCATTCTCATTGCCAGCATCAATATTGCCGGTGGTTTCCTGGTTACGCAGCGCATGCTGAAAATGTTCAGAAAAGACAAAGGGGAGTAAGATGTCTCAAGGTTTGGTCATGGCGGCTTATATTATTGCCGCATTATTGTTTATTGCCAGTCTGGCAGGTTTGTCAAAACAGGAAACCGCCCGCAATGGCAATACTTTTGGGATTGCCGGGATGGCCATTGCACTGCTGGCCACTATTTTCAGCCAGAACGTGGAAGGCCTGGTGTGGATTATCATTGCCATGGTCATTGGTGGCGCCATCGGGATGCGCCTGGCCCAAAAAGTTGAAATGACGCAAATGCCCGAGCTGATCGCCATGCTGCATTGCTTTGTGGGCCTGGCAGCGGTTTTTGTGGGTTACAACAGCTACATCACGGCAGACAGCCACGGTACGGTATCAACCGCCATGCAGAATATCCACTTGGGTGAAGTGTTCCTGGGGGTGTTTATTGGTGCGGTTACGTTTACCGGCTCCATTGTGGCATTTGGCAAACTGCGGGGTTCCATCAGTTCCAAGGCACTCATGCTGCCACATCGTCACAAGCTGAATGCCCTGGCCTTGCTGGTGTCATTCCTGCTGATGTGGTACTTCATTGCCGCAGGCGGCTCAACGTTTGCCCTTATCCTCATGACCCTGATTGCCCTGGCGTTTGGCTGGCATCTGGTGGCCTCGATTGGGGGTGCCGATATGCCCGTAGTGGTATCCATGCTCAATTCCTATTCGGGTTGGGCCGCTGCCGCTGCTGGTTTCATGCTCTCCAATGACCTGCTTATTGTGACCGGGGCGCTGGTGGGTTCGTCGGGGGCGATTCTTTCCTACATCATGTGCAAGGCCATGAACCGCTCTTTCATTTCGGTCATTGCCGGCGGTTTTGGCAATGATGCGGTGGCCAGCAGTGGCGAGGAGGAAATGGGTGAGTATCGTGAAATGGTGCCCGAAGAAGTGGCCGAAGTACTGAAAAATGCCAGTTCGGTCATCATCACTCCGGGTTATGGCATGGCTGTGGCCCAGGCCCAGTATCCAGTTGCTGAAATTACCCAGCAGTTGCGCAATAAAGGCATTAATGTGCGTTTCGGTATTCATCCGGTGGCAGGTCGCTTGCCCGGACACATGAACGTGCTGTTGGCTGAAGCCAAGGTTCCTTATGATATCGTGCTTGAAATGGACGAAATCAACGAGGACTTTGCCGATACCGATGTGGTGCTGGTAATTGGCGCCAATGATACCGTCAACCCGGCTGCCAGTGAAGATCCGTCCAGCCCGATTGCGGGCATGCCGGTTCTTGAGGTCTGGAAAGCGCAGCAGGTCATCGTGTTCAAGCGTTCCATGAGCACGGGTTATGCCGGGGTGCAAAATCCCTTGTTCTTCAAGGAAAACAGCTTTATGTGCTTTGGTGATGCGAAAGGCACGGTAGAGTCTATTTTGCGTGCCTTGTAATAGCCTTGATCCTGCAGGCAATTGCAGGATCAAGGACCAGGCTTGCCAGCCCCCGTTATGGTGACTTTATGGTGATGGTGGCAGCAAGCCTTAATAATTACCAGTGCTAAAGCGCTCCCCTTGCCAATATTATCAGGGCTATAATCATTTTTTTTACGGTTTGCCCTGTTTTTCATGTCCCAGTCTTTTCCCTTGCCCGTGCGTGACGGCATTGTCCCCAGCCGCCTGTATTTGCCACGCGAGCAGCAATGGCCCGATTTGCTTAGTTTTTTGCTGGTGAAATTTCCGCACATGCCACCTGCTGTTTTGCAGGAACGCCTGGCGCGCGGGGATATGGTGGATGCCACAGGGGTGCCCATGCGGCTGGACAGTCCGTTCATTGCCGACAGCTGGCTATGGTATTACCGTGAAGTGCCTGCCGAAGTGAATGTGCCTTTTGACGTAGAGGTGCTGTACCAGGATGAATATCTGGTGGTGGCCGATAAGCCGCATTTTCTGGCCAGCATACCGGGTGGGCGTTACTTGCAGGAAACCGCCCTGATTCGCCTGCGTAAACAGTTGAATAATTTCGAGCTCAGTCCGATTCACCGCCTTGACCGGGATACTGCCGGCTTGCTGCTTTTCTGTGCCAGCAAGCATCACCGGGGTGCCTACCAGACTTTGTTCCAGACCCGTGAAGTACACAAAACCTATGAGGCGGTCGCTCCCTACAAGGCCAGCCTTGTATTTCCTTTGATACGCGAGAGCCATATCCGTAAAAGTGCGCAGTATTTCACCATGGAAGAATCCGACGGCTTGCCTAACAGCCGTACCCGGATCAGCCTGTTGACCCATAAAGGGCAGCTGGGCCATTATTTGCTAGAGCCGTTAACCGGCAAAAAACACCAATTGCGGGTACATATGAATGGCCTGGGAATCTCTATTTGCAACGATGAATTTTATCCTGCCTTGTTACCTGCCCGTGAAGAGGACCGCTTTGACAAACCCCTGCAACTGCTGGCCCGTTCGATTGGTTTTACCGATCCGGTGACAGGACAGGAACGTTTTTTTGAAAGCCGGCGTGAGCTTGAAATGTGCGGGCTAGCGCGTAGTCGTGTCGATAATGCCTAGGTGATTGGCGACATTGCGTTCCAGAAAAAACTGGCGCGAGGGCAGTTCGTTGACACGGGTGCGATTGACCACCATGGTGCTACTGCCGCCGCCATCCAGGTTCAGGGCATTGTTTACTCCCATTTTTTTAAACAGGCGGGCCAGCTGGTTCAGGGTATATCCCTGAAAGTCGGTTTTGCGGCCTTCTACTACCACCAGATATAAATAGCGATTGTTGTCACTTAGGCCGACTGCTGTGCGCGGGTGTTGGCCACGTGCGTTTGAATGGCAGATTCTCTGGCTGCCGCGCGGGCAGATATAACTGCCGTTTTTAAGCGTTTGCCAACCCGAGATGACGGTATGCCACGCAGGGTTATGGGCAGTTTTGCGATTGGGGGCCTCTATAAAACAGTGATTGTTGGTGGTGCAGGCCAGGAAGGCATGGTGAGTCGTGTCGTAGCTGTTGGGCCAGCGGATACCGTTGCTGACATTCAAGCCTTGTGGCTTGTTGTTCTCGTCAAAAAAAGCACCGTTGATGGCAACGGTAGTTTTGTTGGGAAAGGCAAAATTTGACGTGGTTTGATTGGACTGCTTGATGGGGGTACCGATGATTTTGATGCTAGGGCAGTGAAGGTCGACCCTGGCAATATGAACCCGGTTCTGGTCTGCCGTTTCGTACTGTATGCATGGGCTGACCTGCTCTTTGGCATGCACGTTGGTGGACAGGAGGATCCCCAGCGCTAGCACGAAACGGGACAGTAACAAGTGATGCATAGTCAGGAATATCGGTAACGGTCTATCTTGATGGCGCTCCATAAGGCTAGCCAGCATGTTGCCAGCAGGGCCAACCAGTACATGATGGTGCCAATCCAGAACCGGAGATTGGATTGATGGTCACCCAGTACGCCAAGCACTTCGCCGGTATAGGGGTTCAGGAAGATGCTTTGGTTGTAAAGCCCGTTTACCTTGAATTTGAAATGGGCGCTGCGATTGGGGGACTGGTTAATTTTTGCACTGACCAGAATGGCATTGGCGGGAAGGTATTTGCGGGCTTCTTCGTAGAGAATTTGAGAGGGAATCGGATCCTGGCTTTGTATTTCGACATAAAACCGCTCGTGGTAGGCCCAAGTATCGATATGTGTATTGTAGAAATTTGAAATGGCGTTACAGGCCAGAATGGTGAAAACCGGGATGAGGAGTAGGGCTATATAAAAAAGCCAGCCACGGCGTATGCTATTAGTGGTGTTTTTTTCTTGCCCTGAATGGGGGGTGTTCGGGGTTTGCATTTCAGTTTCTGAATTGACCTTTTCCATCGTCGTCTTGCGTAACGTGGTATGTCTGGTTTGGAGTTCCATGCGGAAATTGCGCCGGGTTAATCCTTATACCTTTCAGCCTTGTGTAATTATGATGATCCTTAGCGATTGAGTTTACTACCATTCAAAAACATAAGGCAAGCAAGGGCGCGTATTTTAACGGTTAAGCCGTTAAAATACGCTATGTTCCCTGAAAACTATATTGACCGTGGGATTATTGGCCGTATTGTGCCTTGGCTACCTGGCGCCAGTGATGTAAAAGAGGCTCGGTATAACCGTTAGGTTGGGTCAGCCCCTTGAAGATCAGGTCGCTGGCGGCCCTGAATGCAGGAGAGTGATCAAAGTTGCCGACCATCGGCCGGTAGGCCGGATCGCCTTCATTTTGCTGGTCAACCACGGCGGCCATGCGCTCAAGGGTGTTACGGACCTGCTCTTCGCTCACAATGCCATGGCGCAGCCAGTTGGCAATGTGCTGGCTGGAAATTCGCAGGGTGGCACGGTCTTCCATCAGGCCGATATCGTGGATATCAGGTACTTTGGAGCAACCAATTCCCTGGTCAACCCAACGTACCACATAACCCAGGATACCCTGGGCATTGTTGTCGAGCTCTTCCTGTTTCTCGGCGTCGCTCCAGTTGGTGTTTTCCGCTACCGGAATGGTCAGGATGTTGTCCAGGTAGTCGGAAGTATCGCCTTCCAGGCTTTTCTGGACTTCTTTCACGTTGACTTGATGATAATGCAGGGCATGCAGGGTGGCGGCCGTGGGTGAGGGTACCCAGGCGGTATTGGCACCGGCTTTCAGGTGACCGATTTTCTGTTCGATCATGGCCGCCATTAAATCGGGCATGGCCCACATGCCTTTGCCGATTTGTGCCTTGCCAACCAGGCCGCAGGCCAGGCCGGTTTGCACGTTGTTGCGCTCGTAGGCGTCAATCCAGGCGGTTTTTTTGATGTCGCCCTTGCGGATCATGGGGCCGGCTTCCATGGAAGTATGGATTTCGTCACCGGTACGGTCAAGGAAACCGGTATTGATGAAGGCGATGCGCTCCCGGGCTTCGTAAACGCAGGCTTTCAGGTTGACACTGGTACGGCGTTCTTCGTCCATGACCCCCATTTTGATGGTGTTGGGGGCCAGGCCCAGCAGTTGTTCGGTACGGTTGAACAGTTTGTTGGCGAAAGCGACTTCGCTGGGGCCGTGCATTTTGGGTTTCACGATATAAATGGAGCCGGTGCGTGAGTTGCCGCCTTCCTTGCGTTTAAGGTCGTGAATGGCGATCAGGCTGGTAATGACGGCATCCATCATGCCTTCGGGCACTTCGTTGCCGTTTTGATCCAGGATGGCCGGATTGGTCATGAGGTGGCCCACATTGCGGATGAGCATCATGGAGCGGCCGGGCAGTGATTGGATTTGGCCCGCTGGGTTGGTGAAGGTGCGATCAGGATTCAGGCTACGGGTAAAGGTTTTGCCGTTTTTAGTAATGGACTCGCTTGCGCTGCCGTCCATTAAGCCCAGCCAGTTACTGTAGGCCAGTACTTTGTCTTCGGCATCTACCGCGGCGATAGAATCTTCACAGTCGATAATGGAACTCAAGGCCGCTTCAAGCAGCAGGTCTTTGACACCGGCCGGGTCTTGTTGGCCAATCGGGTGGTTGCGGTCTATCTGGATTTCAAAGTGCAGGCCGTTATGCCTGAGAACGATGGCTTCAGGATTGGCAGCATCGCCACGGTGACCCAGGAAGCATTCTGGGCTGGCCAGGCCGGTTTGGCTGGCGTCTTTAAGGGTGGCGGTAAAGGTACCGTTTTGCACACTATACTGCGTAACTTCTTTGTGCGAGCCTTTGAGCAAAGGAATGCTTTGGTCCAGGAAGTCGCGGCCATAGGCAATGACCTTTTCTCCGCGCACCGGATTGTAGCCGCCTTCGCGGCTGGCGCCGTTTTCTTCGCCAATCGCATCGGTGCCGTACAGGGCATCGTACAGGCTGCCCCAGCGTGCGTTGGCGGCATTCAGGGCATAGCGGATATTGGTGATGGGTACTACCAGTTGCGGGCCGCCCTGATCGGAAAACTCGTAATCAATATTGGCGGTGCTGACCTTGAAATCGGCTGGTACGTCTTTCAGGTAGCCGATTTCTTTTAAAAATGCCTTGTAGGCAGCCATGTTTTTGATGGGGCCGGGGTTTTTGCGGTACCAGTTGTCGAACTCGGCCTGAATGCGGTCGCGCTCGGCAAGCAATGCCTTGTTTTCAGGGGCAAGGTCGTGAATCAGGGCATCAAAGCCTTTCCAGAAGGCATCGGGGTCGACACCGGTTCCGGGCAGTGCACGGGTATCAATGAAATCTTTAAGTACCGTGGCAACTTGCAAACGGTGGCATTGGATTCGGTTGGTCATGTTTGGCTCCATCATTATGATTCACGAGTATAGTTGGATAATGCGTCAATGCTATTATGACGCGATGCACTATAAGCCTCAAGGTAGTTGGGGTAAACATAGTTTTTACTTTTAGTAAAAAGCAATATTCATTTTTAGTTTATAAACGGAAGTGTTGGTTTATGCAAAACCTGTTCAATCATTATCCTGAAAAAGCCTTGCTGGTTGAAGGCGTGGCCGGTAGCGGGAAGTCCACCCTGATTGCGGAAGAGGCTCGGCATTGTGTGCCTGGCGCTCCCACACTGCTGATGACATTCAGCCGTGCCGGGCGTGATGTATTAAGTGGCTATATGCAAAAAAGGGGGCTGGTTTCGGCCGAACAGCCCAACCTGACCATCAGTACGATTGACGGATTGGCACACCAACTGTTGCGCCGCCTGGGGGATGAGCGTTATGTCCTGGATCGCGATGCGGTCGTGCGGGAGTTGTTGCCGCAATTGGTGGAAGAGGCTTGTGAGGAAGGTTTTGACTGGGAATTTACGGCACCGCAGATTAATGAAGAGCACATGAATGCGCTGATGGCGGATCTGGATTTTTTCCGAGCTTCCCGGGCCTGGGAGGCTGAGTCTGCTGAAGATTGTGAATTCATCTGTGAGGGCAAGCTTAATTTTGATTACCGTTTTGTGCGTCGTGTGTTTTATGCCTATGACTCGTATCGCGCCCATTGGCCCGGACCCGAGGCCGGCACGGAAAGCCTTTTGCTTGACCCTTATGTGGCTCCTGGCCAAAGAACCGGAAAATTCGGATTCCGGCTGATTTCCGAGGCCGTGTTCGACCTGCTGGAGCGCTTGGAGTCCGAGACCCTGGAAGATCGTTACATGGGCGGCTACCGGTTTGTGTTCATTGATGAATTTCACGATACGACCCCCTTGCAACTGGCTTTCCTGTTCAGGATCTTAAGTCCGCAGGCCCGCATCCTGGCGGTGGGAGACCGGATGCAGAATATTTTTGCCTGGCGTGGCACCGATACCGATGCGGTATTTAATACTTATGTACAGCATTATTCGGCCCGCATTATCCATTCCCTGCAAACGTACCGTTTTGGCGATAGCCTGGCCGAGCTGGCCGGTAAGCTGACAGGCCGTGCATTGACGTCAATCGCCAAACACAAAACCAGCATTACGCCGGTCAGCGGGCCCATGGCTGATTTACTGCCACAGATCAAGCCGGCCCGCCTGCCCCATTTGGCTGTGGTGTGCCGTAATGGCGCCGACCGGGTCAGTGCCGCTTTCGATGTCTTCAATAGCAGTGACAGCTGTCCTGCTCTGGCTTATCCACTGGTGAATACGTTTGCCGCCAGTATGCTGGTGTATTTGTATTCCGTACGCTTTCCACGCCTGGCGCCGATGGTTAATAAAATGGATGAGGCGGTATTGCAGTTTTTAAGCCTGCCGCATTGCCTGCTGGACGAGCAGGCCAAACATGAAATCGCCCATAAGGCGACCCCCGGTAGTTTGCGCATGTATCTGGATTTGCACCTGCGGGGTGGTTCGGTTAAAGGGGAGGCCTTTTCCGATGAGATGAAAAATGCCCTGCAATGGTGGATTGGGCAAAAAGACGCGAAGGCCGGCTTGGTGGCAGAACTGGAAACCTTTGCCCGCATGTCGGGGCTGTTCAGCCTGGGCGCCAGCCAGCACAGGGTGCTGGAACAGGCCGCCTGGTTTTCATGGCGGGGCTTGTTGCAGTTTTTGTCAAACCGGCAGGCAAGCAGCGAGCAATGGCCTGCCTTGTATGCCAGGCTTTTGGCCAGCTGGAAAGCGCGTGGTGGCATCCGGTTTTATACCGTTAGCGAGGCCAAGGGACGTGAGTTTGATGAGGTGCTGGTTTATAACGCCAACCTGAGGGGATTCTGCACCCGGGGTAGTGACGATGCGATAGAACGCAACCGCTTTTATGTTGCAATTACACGCGCAAAAAAATCGCTGTTTCTTTTAGCCGGCTAGCCAAAGTCTACAGCGATGGGATGGGATATTTACAGCCAGTGTTTATGGCAATTGCTGGCTGTAAAAGTTTTTATTGATCGACGAAAGCGCGTTCAACGACATAAGCACCCGGTTTTGAGGTGCTGCCTTCGTTGAAGCCGCGTTTTTCCAGAATGGGCTTAAGGTCACGCAGCAGGCCAGGGCTACCGCAGATCATGACGCGATCTTCTTCGGGGTTGAGTTCAGGGACATTCAGGTCGGTGAACAACTTGCCGTTTTCGATAAGATCGGTAACGCGGCCTTGGTTTTCGAACGGTTCGCGGGTAACCGTGGGATAATACTTAAGCTGATTGGTGATCATTTCACCCAGGAATTCGTCTTTGGGCAATTCGTTGGTGAAATAATCGCGGTAGCACAATTCGTTAACGAAACGCACCCCGTGCACCAGAATGACCTCTTCAAAACGCTCGTAGGTTTCGGGGTCGCGCATGATGCTAAGGAAGGGTGCCAAGCCAGTGCCGGTTGAGAGCATATACAGGCGTTTGCCAGGCAAGAGGTAATCGATTAGCAGTGTGCCGGTGGGTTTGCGGCCAATAATGATGTTATCGCCAACCTTGATGTGCTGCAAACGTGAAGTCAGCGGGCCGTCGGGCACCTTGATGCTCAGGAACTCGAGGTGTTCTTCGTAGTTGGGGCTGGCAATACTGTAGGCGCGCAGTAGCGGTTTGCCATCAACCGGCAAGCCGATCATGGTGAAGTGGCCGTTATTGAAACGAAGGGCCTGGTCACGGGTGGTAGTGAAACTGAAAAGACGATCTGTCCAGTGGTGGACACTTAATACTTTGCCTTCAAGAAAAGCAGCAGCCATAAACGATTGACCTGTTGGAGTTATTAAAAAAAGAATTTGTTATTCTACAAAAGAAAGCAAAATAATTTCTTGAATATAATCAAACTATCTTCTTTTAATTAATCAAAAAGCAGTAAATTACTATCAATTTCGTTTTTTTCAGGTTAAATCCGCCTTTTTCCAATTATTCAGTAATAAGTTTATAAAAAGCTTGTCTATTGCCTGTGGCAGGGAGTCTACAAATATGGTTATGAAAGCATTTTCCAGAAAAATCTGGCAATGGAGTTTTGGTTCGCTGCTGGCCGTGTCGGTTTCGGCAACGGCATATGCACAGGACGTGATCCGCATTGGAGAAATCAACAGTTATAAAACCATACCGGCTTTTTTAGAGCCGTACAAGAAAGGGATAGATCTGGCTGTTGAGCAAATCAATCAGGCGGGTGGCCTGAATGGCAAGAAAGTGGAAGTCCTGATTCGTGATGATGCAGGCAACCAGGGCAATGCCATTCGCGAAGCCCAGCAGTTGATTACCCGTGACAAGGTTGATGTGCTGACGGGTAGCTTCCTGTCTAATATTGGCCTGGCACTGGCCGATTTTGCCAAACAGAAAAAAGTGTTCTTCCTGGCCGGAGAACCGCTGACTGACAAAATCGTTTGGGAAAATGGCAACCGTTATACCTATCGCCTGCGTGATTCCACTTATATGAAAGTGGCCATGCTGATTCCCGAAGCGGTCAAAATGAACAAAAAACGCTGGGCCCTGGTGTACCCCAATTACGAGTACGGCCAGTCTGCTATTGAGTCTTTCAAGAAACTGCTGAAAGAACAGCAGCCCGATGTTGAATTCGTGGCCGAGCAGGCCGTGACCCTGAACAAGATTGACGCGGGCAACGTGGTGCAGGCCCTGGCCGATGCCAAGCCCGATGCACTGTTCAACGTCCTGTTTAGCACCGATTTGACCAAATTCGTGCGGGCCGGCAAGACGCGTCAGTTCTTTGACAACTTGCCGGTGGTTAGTTTGTTAACCGGCGAACCCGAGTATCTGGACCCGCTGGGTGAAGATACGCCCAAAGGCTGGTTTGTGACCGGTTATCCTTGGTATGCGATTGATACCCCCGAGCACAATGCGTTCCTGAAGGCCTACCAGGACAAGTTCAATGATTATCCGCGGGCCGGTTCGATTGTGGGTTATGCCATGATCATGTCACTGGCCGAAGGCATCAAGGCCGCCGGTTCCACCGATACCGAAGCTCTGATCAAGGCTTTCAAGGGCCTGAAAGTGCAAACGCCTTTTGGTGAAATCATGTACCGCGATATTGACAACCAGTCCACCATGGGTGCCTATGTAGGCAGGCTGGATGTCAAGGACGGCAAGGGTATCATGACCGATATCAGCTATGTTGACGGTAAAGATGTACAGCCTTCCGACGAGGAAGTGAAAAAAATGCGGCCAGCCGAATAAGCCACAATGGATGCTTCGGGTTTAATTGTTCAGCTGCTGAACGGTCTGGCGGGAACCTCATCCCTGTTTCTGGTTGCCGCTGGCCTGTCATTGATCTTCGGGGTGACCCGGATTATCAATTTCGCCCATGGGTCCCTGTATATGCTGGGCATCTATATTGCCTATTCGCTTACGTCGTGGCTGGGCGGTACGGTGCTGGGATTCTGGGGCAGCTTGCTTGCTGCGGGGCTGGTGGTGGCCATACTGGGCGTGCTTATTGAAGTGTTCCTGCTGCGGCGCATCTACCGGGCCCCTGAACTGTTCCAGTTGTTGGCTACCTTTGCACTGGTGCTGATTGCCAGCGATGCGGCCCACTGGCTATGGGGGCCTGAAGACCTGCTGGGCATGCAGGCACCGGGGCTGGAAGGGGCGATACCCGTTTTGGGACGCATGTTTCCCACTTATAACATTTTCCTGATTATCATCGGCCCCTTGGTATTGCTGCTGTTGTGGTGGTTGCTGAACCGTACCCGCTGGGGCACATTTGTGCGTGCGGCCACCCAGGACAAGGAAATGCTGGGGGCGCTGGGCGTGAACCAGGCCTGGCTGTTTACCGGTGTGTTTGCGCTGGGCTCTTTTCTGGCCGGCCTGGGTGGCGCGCTGGAGCTGCCTAATGAGCCTGCCAGCTTGGGACTGGACATGCGTATTATTGGTGATGCCTTTGCGGTGGTAGTCGTGGGCGGCATGGGTTCTATTCCGGGGGCTTTTTTGGCAGCCTTGCTGATTACCGAAATGAAGGCCCTCTGTATCTGGCTGGGTACGGTACAAATTTTCGGCCTGCAGGTAGAGTTTTCTCAGTTGACCATGGTGGTTGAGTTCCTGATTATGGCGCTGGTGCTGGTGTTCAGGCCTTGGGGCTTGTTGGGCAAGGAGCAGGCTGCCTCCCGCAATTCGGCACCGGTTGAGGCACCCATTCGCCCGGCCGGCCGCTTCCTTAAAGTGGTCGCTTGCCTGGTATTGTTGTTGGCCGGAGTGCCGCTGCTTGAAGACTCCTTCCCCTATTTAATGATCCTGATGCAGGATGCCCTGATTGCCGTGCTGTTTGCGACCAGCCTGCATTTTATTGCCGGGCCGGCCGGCATGCATACCTTTGGCCACGCGGCCTATTTTGGCCTGGGGGCTTATGCCGCTGCCTTGCTGATGCAGAAAACCGGCCTGCCGCTGGAAGCGACTCTGTTCATCGCACCCCTTTTTGCCGCCTTGGGCGCCTTGGTCTATGGTTGGTTTTGTGTGCGCCTGTCAGGCATTTACCTGGCCATGCTAACCCTGGCATTTGCGCAAATTACCTGGTCGGTGGTGTTCCAGTGGGACAGTTTTACCGGCGGCTCCAATGGCCTGATCGGCATCTGGCCGCCAGACTGGTTAAGCAGTCCGCAATCTTATTATTACTTTACGCTGGTCATTGTGGCTGGCAGCGTGTTGATTTTGCGTCGCCTGCTGTTTTCACCGTTTGGCTATGCCATGCGCGCCGGGCGTGATTCGGTATTGCGCAGCGATGCGATTGGCATTAACGTGAAACAGACGCAATGGCTGGCGTTTGTGATTGCCGGCCTTTTTGCCGGACTGGCCGGTGTGCTTTACGTGTACTCCAAAGGTAGCGTTTCTCCTGAAGAACTGCATATCAGTAAGTCGGTTGACGGTTTGGTGATGGTATTGCTGGGAGGAGTCCAGTCTTTGCTGGGGCCTATCGTGGGCGCTTTTTTGTATACCGTTCTGCATGATTATGTGCTGGGTATTACCGATTACTGGAAAGCCCTGTTCGGCCTGGTCATTTTAGTGCTGGTATTGCTGTTTCCACAGGGGATTGCCGGGTTTTTTGCCCAATTGGGCAGTCGTTCTCAAGTGCGTGTCTCGCGCGACGGAGGCCGGCCATGAGTTTGTTGCAGGTCCGTGATCTTCATAAAGCCTATGGCGATTTCCGGGCGGTCCAGGGCGTGAGCTTTGGCCTTGAGCCGGGTGAAATGCTGGCCCTGATCGGCCCTAACGGGGCCGGCAAGTCAACCACCTTCAATATGATTGGCGGGCAGATTGCGGCCAATCAGGGTACGGTTTGCCTGCAAGGCAAGGAAATTTTGGGGAGGCAGGCTCGTGATATCTGGCAACTGGGAGTTGGCCGCACTTTTCAGATTGCCGCCACCTTCGCTTCCTTGACGGTGGTGGAAAACGTGCAAATGACCCTGTTGTCATTTCACCGGAAAATATTTTCGTTTTTCAGGCCGGCGGCTTCGCAGTACCGGCAGCAGGCATTGGACCTGTTGGCGCAGGTGGGCATGGAAGACCAGGCCGACCGGCCCTGCAGCGAACTGGCTTATGGCGATGTGAAGCGCGTGGAACTGGCCATGGCATTGGCCAATGATCCGGTTTTATTGCTCATGGATGAACCCACGGCCGGTATGGCCCCGCAGGAACGTAATGAATTGATGGCCCTGACGCGCAAACTGGCCAAGCAGCGCAAGATGGGCGTGCTGTTTACCGAGCACAGCATGGACGTGGTGTTTGCCTATGCTGACCGCATTATCGTGCTGGCTGCAGGCTGGTTGATCGCGGAAGGTACACCGGAAGAAATCCGCAATCACCCGCAGGTCAGGGAGGTTTACCTGGGCTCTGGAATTGGATTGGAAAAATTGAAAGAAGGGTTGTCATCATGAGTGCCGTCTTGCCGGAAAAATCAACCCCGCTGGCGGGTGATGCCGGTCTGTTAAGCGTTGCGGGCCTGAATGCCTGGTATGGCGCTGCCCATATCCTGTTCGATGTGAACCTGACGGTGGGCCAGGGTGAAGTGGTGGCCCTGATGGGGCGCAATGGCGCGGGCAAGTCAACTACGCTCAAATCCATCATGGGCCTGCTTGATCGCAGCAGTGGCAAGATCATGTTCATGGGTCAGGATATCTCCCGTTGGCCACCTTACCGGATTGCCCGGCAAGGCCTTGGCTATGTGCCCGAAGACCGACGCGTGTTTTCCGACCTGAGCGTAACCGAAAACCTGGACGTGGGACGCCAGCCAATGCGGCATTGGCCCGATGGCCGCGAAGCCGTTTTCTGGACCCGTGAATCCCTGTTTTCCCTGTTTCCCAACCTGGGCAAGATGCTGGACCGGCCCGGTGGCAAGATGAGCGGTGGTGAGCAGCAAATGCTTAGCGTGGCGCGAACCCTGATGGGCAACCCTTTCATGGTGCTACTGGATGAACCCTCGGAGGGGGTGGCACCCGTGGTGGTGGAGCAAATGGCCCGCATGATCCTGGCCCTGAAAGAAAAAGGCATTGGCATCTTGTTGTCCGAACAGAACCTGCCTTTTGCCGAATTGGTATCAGACCGGGCCTATGTGCTTGAAAAGGGACAGGTGAAGTTTAGCGGGTCCATCCAGTCATTGATGGAAAATGAAGCCGTCAAACGGGCTTATCTGACCGTTTGAGCGGGCTTTTAGTGTACGGCAAGACGCCGTTTGATCCATCTTAACAGTCCCCCCAGCAGGGGGAATTTTTCATACAGTTCTTCTGCCACGTCCCAATAGTCGCGGTGGTAGCTGACCATGCCTTTTTCATTGAAAATCACATGGCTGGCGCCGTGGATGGTTTGCTTTTTATCGGGTTTGGTGCTTTTGAAATAAAAGGTGAAATCCCAGATCAGGAAGCAATGATTGTCCTGGGCTATACATTGCAAAATAGTGAATTTCGGTTTATTTAAAGCTTCAAACATATGTTCGAATATTTTTTTGATTTGCGCAGGGCCCTGTATTTCATTGAAGGGATCTTTGAAACTTGCCTTTGCGTCATAAATGGCAGCCAGCTGCTCAAGATTGCCAGGGGTGAGGGTTGAGTAAAACCCGGTAAAGCGCTTGAGGCCGGCAGTAATTTCAGGATTGGCAGGTGTCATGGCATTCTCATTGTGTTCAATCGATGGGTTACAGCCCGGTTATTTTGCGGACCAGCCGAAAATACAGCGGGTAGGGCAGGATTCTTAATAAACGCATGACCAGCGTGAATTTTTTTGGGAAATCAATGTGGAAGCGGCCTTTCTCCCAGCCGGCCAGGATATGGGCGGCCGCTTGTTCGGGCGCTATCAGGCCCGGCATGGAAAAATCATTTTGCGCGGTGAGCGGTGTTTGCACAAATCCTGGATTAATCAGGCTGATTCCCAGCCCACGGTCATGCAGGTCAAGATACAGGCACTCGGCCAGGTTGATGAGCGCCGCCTTGGTGGGGCCATAGGCAAGGCTTTTGGGCAGGCCACGAAAACCGGCGACACTGCTGATCAGGCTGATATGGCCATGTCCCTGTTCCAGCATCATGGGAATAAGACGATCCAGCAAGTGCAGCAGGCCGGTCACGTTGATTTGCTGATGATGCAGCATTTCTTCAAGATGGTATTCGGTGGCCCTTAGCGGCTTGTAATGGCCGGCACAATAGCACACCAGGTCGGGGCATCCGATACTGCTTGCCAGGGTATCAAGTGCCTGTGTCAGGGTTTCAGGCTGGCTTACATCCAATGGCAACGCCAGGCAGCCGGGGTGTTTGTTTACAAAAGCGTCCAGCGCCGCACGATTGCGCGCCGAAACAATCACGGTGGCCTTTTGGGCGGCCAGTTTTTCAGCCAGGGCCAGCCCTATGCCGCTGGATGCGCCAATCAGCCAGATACGCTTGTTTTGCCAGCTGGTGACGGGAGGGTTCAGGTTCATCATGGCTTGTAAAATGATAAAGTCACTTCGCCCAGCTTGATGCCGAATTTGCTCATGGTAGCCTTGTTAAGCATGACCCGGTCATCCATCAGGTACATCCAGTCATCAAATTGTACGGAATACACTTTGCCATCCACTGGCAGCTTGAGGGTGTAATGCCAGTTAAAGGCATTGCCCGAAACCTGTCCCTGGGCTGTGCCCTCGACATCCCCGGCGGTGCCGGTATAGCGGCCATCGGGAAGTTTTTCAAGCCGCCATACCCGGCGCTCTTTGGTACCGTCAGAATAGGTGAAGTGTTCGTCCAGAACACCCTTGTTGCCGGTCCAGCTGCCTTCCATTTTGACAATGAACCGCTTGACGACTTTACCGCTGCGATCCTGGAAAATACCGTGTGCTTCAAGCGGGCCATTGAAATAAGTGGCCAGATCAAGGGTGGGTTTTTCATTTTTATAGTCGGCCAGTTGTTGTCCGGCGCAGCCCACCAGGGCAAGGGCGGAAAGCAGGGCCGTGACTGAAAAAAGAAGACGTTTCTTCATGAGTAAAGTTCCTGAGGTGAGTGTGGTGCGTGGAAAAAACGGTACAGCGCCCAGGCGGCAAAAAGTTTAAGCAGGCAGGGTAATCCAGCATACACCAGGCTTAGCATTTGCAGTGCCTGCGCGTCATGGGTGCCGGGTGTGTAACCCAACCATTCCAGCAAGGGCAAGGTCAGGCCGGCGGCCAGCGCCAGGTTGGCCTTGGTCATGAAATTCCACCAGCCCAGATAGGCGCCTTCATGTTTGTCGCCGTCACCCAGTGAACGGATCAGGCCCGCCAGAAGGGCACCCGGCAAGGCCAGGTCGGCGCCCACGGCAAAACCCGAAAATGCACAGATAACGGCAAAATAAAGGACATCGCCTTCACCCAAGAAGAGTGTCCAGACAAACACGATAATGGATAACAGCATGCCGCTTAACCAGGTTTTGGCCAGGCCGATGCGGCGCACGATATATAGCCAGCAAGGCATGGATAATGCCGCACATAGAAAATACAGGCCTAAAAACCAGGGTTCGCTGGCCAGGGGCGCGCGGATGCGGTCCTGGATGAAAAACAGTACGAGTGTGGCAGGAACGGCCGAAGCGATTCCGTTGAGCGAAAAGACCAGCAATAGGTTTCGAAACGGCGCCTGACTGAACGGATGCCAGACAGAAGTGGCCTGGGTGGTGTGCAAGGCACGGGAAGCCGGTTTATGGGCAAAGCTTAAACCGAACAAGCCAAGGCCCATGCACGCCACGAAGCTTGTTAGCATGGCCCCATAACCCAGCCACCCGGGAATCGCCGAGGCCAGCATGACACCGATCAGCCCGGCACTTTCCCGTGCAGCCACAATTTTGCCTCGCATGACGGCATCACCACCCAGCCGGGCGCCCCATGACTGGTGCATGATCATCAGGAAACTGTAGGCAGTATAGGTGATGAGCAGGCAGGTGGCGATCCATAAAATCAGTGTTGATCCTGAGGTGGCAAGCGCGGGAGGAAAGAGCAATCCGGCCAGGCCTGCTACGAGGACCACTGCAGTCAGGCCAATAAAGGTCATGACGTTGGCATTGGCCCGGTTGAACAGGACATCGCTCAGGCGGCCAAGCAAGGGATCAGTCAGGGCATCAAACAGCCGGCTTGCCAGGAAGAGCAATCCCAGGACGGTAAGCGAAACCCCGAATTCATTGGCATAGTAATTGGGCAGCAGGATATAAAGCGGTAGTGCAATGAAGGCCAGTGGCAGGCCCAAAGTCCCGTAGCGTACTGCCTGTCGCAGGGTAAAACTGGCCGTTGCTGTCATGATTTATTCAGGCCTGTTCAGTTGCGAGCTGGTTTGCCCAGGGCAAGCAAGGACTGTCGCAAGTCTGGTTCCGAGGTTTTTTCAGATAGCCAGATGCCAAAAAACAGGGTTGAAAATTCAGGGTCGCGAATGCTGCCAAGCGGGCGCCCGGATTGCATGAATACCGCACCGCCGTCAGGTTGGTGCAAGCCCAGAATCTGGTCACCTTCCTTGACGTCAGGCAGAATATCGCTTAGCGCCTGTTGCCATTTTTCCTGTTGGGCCTGCGTAAAATTGCCAATCCGGCGCATCTCTTCCAGCGAGCGCTCGGCAATTGCTTTACCTGTGAAGGATCTTGAATAAGTCAGTTCAAGTGCCAGGGGGTAATCTTCATAGCGTTGCGGGTTAAAACCGGGGGCAGCCCATAGCGAGGCCTGGTAAATATTCCATCCCAGGAATCGCATGGTGGCATTGCCCACCGGCTGCAAATTGGCCGGCAGGGTTGCTGTCATGGCATTTTCGGTAACCGGATTCGCCTTGGTGGCCGCCAGCGCGTATGGCACCGTGCCACAGCTGGCGGCAAGGATTAGCATGGTCAATAAACGGGTAGCGTTCATTTTTTACTCCTTGACAAGCGTCAGTTGCATGACATTGATACTGCCTTCCGTGAAAGCGGCTTCACAATAGGCCAGGTAAAATTCCCATGTCCGCATGAAGTTTTCATCAAAGCCCAGTTGTGTGACCTGGGCTTTTTTGCTCAGGAAATCTTCGCGCCAGAGCTTGCAGGTTTTGGCATAATCCTGGCCAAATGAAAATTCATTTTCCAGTTTCAGCCCTGCCTTGCGTATCTGTTGGTGCAATTGGCTTGTAGAGGGCAGGCAGCCGCCGGGGAAAATGTATTGTTGAATGAAATCGGTGCCATTGATGTAGCGTTCGTACAATTCATCATCAATCACGATGCTCTGTATGCAGGCACGCCCACCCTGTTTTAGCAGGCGGTTGATGGATTGAAAATAAACCGGCCAGTATTCTTTGCCGACCGCTTCGATCATTTCAATCGAGCAGATGGCATCAAAGGCTTCGTCGTTGATATCGCGATAGTCCTGCAGGCGTAAATCGGCCTGTGTGGCCATGCCCAGCCTTTCCATGCGTTGTTGGGCAAAGGCCAGCTGTTCGCTGGAGAGCGTGACCCCGGTAGGGCGGGCCTTGAACTGTACCGCTGCCATCTCGGCCAGGGCACCCCAGCCACAACCAATTTCCAGCAAGCGGTCGCCCGGCTTTAATTGCACCATATCCAGTGCACGCTTTACTTTTGCCCACTGGGCAGTTTCAAGATCTGCTTCCGGGTTGGCGTCAAACAGGGCGCTGGAATAATTCATGCTTTTATCCAGCCACAAGGAATAAAACTCATTGCCCAGGTCATAGTGGGCATGAATGTTTTTGCGGCTATTGCTGCGCGTATTGCGATTCAGTAAATGGCGAATGCGGTAAGCCAGCCGTCCCAGCCAGTTTCCATAAATCAGCAGACTTAGTTGCTGGCGATTGCGTACCAGCAGGGTCAGCAGGGCGGGCAGGTCTGATGTGCTCCAGTCACCCGCAATATAGGTTTCGGCAAAACCGATGTCACCGGATTTGAAGACGGCACTGCAAACATTCCAGTTATGCAGGTGCAGGACAGGAATGCCCTGGTTTGCGCTTGTCTCCTGGGTACCAAACAGATGGGATTGGCCGTTAGGCAGTACAACAATCAATTTGCCATATTGCAAATGGCTGAGTAAGCGAAAAGCATTTTTGACACTGGCCGGGACATTGTCGGGCAAGTTAAGGGTTTGGTGGGTGCTAGCGGTGTTGGTATTCATCTTGAATAGTCTCAACGGGTTACAGGTTGATCTGGAGGACTGGGTTTGTGGCGGAATCCGGTGCGTTTGATCCAGAGCTTGAGTGCTTGCCAATGGATTCGCAGCATGATCATGGCGGTCATTGCAGGATAGCGCCACAGCGCCCGCCTTAAAGTGGCCGGGGTAATTGGTAGCAGCGTCCCGCTGATGCTGGTTTTCAGTACCGGCTTGTCTGCATCGTGATAGTGAATCAAGACCGAGGTCTTGATGGCTTCATGTTGTGCAGTTCGCATGAAGCAGAAGTGGTATTGCCCCTTCACATCGCAAAAAGGCGAAACATGAAATACTTTTTGAACGTCTACCCATGCACCGAAACGGGGTTGGTCAAGCAAATAAAAGTGTCGTTCACCAAAGGTGTTGTTGACTTCAGCGACAATGGCCCGCAGATCCCCGTTTTCATGATGGCAGAACCAGAAACTCACGGGCTTGAAGGTATAGCCGAATACACGCGGGTAGCAATGCAGCCATACTTCGCCATTCGCATCATGAATGCCCTGGTTGTGCAGGAGCTCATCTAGCCAGGCCAGGGCGCCCCCCTGTTCGGGGCCCCTGCCGTCACCGTGGTCGCAATCATGAAAACTGATGGCGCCCGGTTTATTGATGGCCAGTGCGCTATCGCTGTCACGCAGATGCCGCATCGGCAGCATCAGGAAAAAAGTAGGATAGCGAAAGCGGTTGACGGTGGGTTGCAGCCGGGCATGGTAGACCTGGCCAAAACCGATCAATGTAGAAGGGGGAAGCGTTTTGCTTGACATGTCAGGCGGCTTGTTTAAGGGTTTCTTGCTGTTGTGCCATCAGCTCTCTGGCAACTTGCATGCCCGATACCAGTCCGTCTTCATGGAAACCATAGCCGGTCCATGCACCGCAGTACCAGGTGCGGTTTTGGCCCTGTATTTTTTTTAGGGTTTTCTGCGCATAAATGGCGGCCATATCAAAGACGGGATGTTCATAGCTATATTCCCCAATAATGGTTGCCGGATTGATGGGCTTGACCGGGTTCAATGAAACAATGACAGGTTGGCTAAAAGGCAGGGGTTGTAAGCGGTTGATCAGGTAATGCAGGCAGATGCCGGCGGAAGAGGTGTCTGTGTTTGCGCTTCTTTCATAATTCCATGAAGCCCAGGCAAGCTTGTTGTCAGGCAAGACCGAGGTGTCAGTGTGCAGGATGGCGCGGTTTGCTTGATATTGGATGGCACCCAGGATGTCCCGTTCTCTTGGCGTGGCCTGTTCCAGCAAGCGCAGGGCCTGATCGGAGTGGGTAGACATAATCACATGGTCGAAGTGTTCCAAACCGTTAGCGGTCAGGATCTGCACGTTTTTTTGGTTGCGCCTGATCTGCAGGACGGGTGTGTTCAGGCGTTTGTCGGCAATGCCGGCGGTGATTTTTTCAATGTATTGGCGCGAGCCGTTATTGACCGTCAGCCATTGCGGACGGTCATTAACCTGGACAAGCCCGTGATTGTGGCAAAAGCGAATCATGGTTGCGACAGGAAACTGCAGCATTTGCTGGGTAGGACAGCTCCAGATGCAACCCAGCATGGGTAGCAGATACCATTCCCTGAATGCCTGGCCAAACTTGTGCTCAACCAGAAACGCTTCCAGGGTTTGTGTCAGCAGTTCTTGATCATCAAGGTTGGCAGCCAGTTTCGTACATAAGGCATTAAAACGCAGGATATCCTTGAGCATGAACCAGAAACGGGGGCGGAGCAAGTTGCTTCTTTGTGAAAACACCGTATTCAGGTTGCTGCCGCTCCACTCCAGCTTGCGCTGGTTGATGGCATTGGGTACCTGTACTGAAAATGACATGTCAGAGGATGCCGTGGATACATTCAGGCTTTTGAATAGACGGATCAATTCGGGATAGGTTTTCTGGTTGAAAACCAGGAAACCGGTATCTATGCCATGGGTAATATTGCCCTCAGGGGTTGGCAGGGTCACATTTACGGTATTTGCATGTCCGCCAAAATAGCTGTTGGCTTCAAACAAAGTAATGTTGGCGCTGCTGCCAAGCGTATGGGCAGCGGCCAAACCGCTAATTCCGGAACCGATAATGGCAACTTTCATAATGAAAACCTTGATGCAAAAAATATGGCTTCTAAATGACATCTACAAAACGATGAATTTTTATTATTGTATAGCCAAAATATTATTTTGTATAATACAATTTCAAATATATTTTTGTTTGTATATGTAAAATAGTATTTTTTCGGGGCTTGCTTAAGGTTAACTATTGTATTTATTGCTTTGGATGGTGAAAATGGCTGCATTACATGCTTGCCCAGTTAATGCCAGCAAAGTGCGACACTTCAGCCGGGCGCTTTTAAAATGACCGTTTTTTCTTTTTTGTAGATTTGTAATGAACCAGACCGCCGCCAATACGACTCTTCCTGCCGTGCACTATTCAATATCCGATATTGAGCGTGACACAGGGCTAAGCAAAATGACCTTGCGAATGTGGGAGCATCGGTACGGGTTTCCGGATCCACAAAGGGATACGCAAGGCAATCGCTACTATCTTCAGTCTGATCTTGACAAGCTGATGGTCATTAAACGGCTGCTGGCCGCAGGTTATCGCCCTTCAAAGGTGGCCCGGCTATCGCTGGATGAATTGCATGAACTCAGTAAACTTGCCCAGGAAGAAGGGCAGGAGCGTCATCCCCGAAAAGCACGAAACCTGCAGGTTTTGGATGGTGAGTGGTTGCAGTGGCTGAAAGATAATGAATCCGAGCGGTTTCGCCGTGCCTTGCACCAGCAAATGGTCAAATATGGCCTGGCGTCAACCATTGAAAATATTATTTCCCCGCTAGCCTATGAGGTGGGCGTTGCATGGTTGCAGGGTGAGATTTCCGTATTTCAGGAACACCTGTTTACGGAAACTATCCAGGGGTTTTTAAGAGATGCCATTACAGTTCTTGATATCAAGCTACCGGATGAAATCCGTTCGCCGCGAGTTTTGCTGACAACCTTGCCACAAGAAAAGCATACCTTGGGCCTGCTCATGGCCGAGTGTTTTTTTGCCCTTGAAAATTGTGAGCGCCTGTCCTTGGGGGCGGATACCCCTTTGCCGGAAATCCTGGCTGCGGCGGCACAATTGAATGCCGATATTGTAGCCATTGGTGTCAGTACGCATGCGCCGGTTCAGGAGGTGATCCAGAACCTTAAGCAATTGCGCCAGCATCTGCCGGCAAGTACCGAACTCTGGATGGGCGGTAATCCCGCACTGTTCAATTCAAAACGCCTGCCGGAAAACACGATCTTTTTTCGCAAGGCACAGGATATTATTGATTCGGTTGCCGCCTGGCGAGCCAAACAGGGTGTAAATTGATGAATGCTGCCTTGGTCTGGTTTCGTCGTGATTTGCGCTGTGAAGATCATGCCGCGCTTTATCACGCCTTGCGAACGGCTCAAAAAGTATATTGCGTGTTCGTTTTTGATACCGAGATCCTGGACGCTTTGCCCAGCCGCAAAGACCGCCGGGTTGAGTTTATTCATCAAAGCGTCGTGGCGCTGGATGCCGGCCTGCATGCCCTATCATTGCGTGCGGGTGGCCAGGGTAGCGGCCTGATCGTGAAGCATGGCGCGGCACAGGATTGTATTCCCGAACTGGCCCGGCAACTGGGCGTGCAGAAAGTATTCACCAATCGTGATTATGAGCCTGCAGCCATTGAACGGGACCAACGGGTGGCGGCCAGCCTGGATGTCATGGGCATCGGGTTTGCCGATTTCAAGGATCAGGTTATTTTTGAAACCGATGAAATCTTGACCCAGGCCGGCAAGCCATATAGTGTTTTCACGCCTTACAAGAACGCATGGCTGAAGAAGGTGGATGATTTTCAGCTAAAGCCCTATCCGGTTGAAAAATACGCAGCCCGGTTGGCATGCAAGCCACCGACGGAAAGCATTCCATCATTGGCGCAGCTTGGCTTTGAGTCGGGAACCTGGGCATCATTGCCCATGCCGGCAGGCAGCAGCGGTGCGCAAACCCTGTTTGACGATTTCGCCCCCCGGATGGCACGCTATAAAGAAGCGCGCGACTTTCCGGCGGTCAAGGGGGTATCGTACCTCTCGGTGCATATCCGTTTTGGTACGGTATCGGTCAGGAGACTGGCCCGTTTTGCCCTGGAACAAAACAATGACGGTGCGGCAACCTGGTTATCGGAGCTGATCTGGCGAGAGTTTTATCAAGCCATTCTGTATCACTTTCCGCATGTGGTAAACCGTTCGTTCCAGCGCGCCTGTGATCGTATTGTCTGGGACGACAATCCGGAATATTTTGCGGCCTGGTGTGAAGGCAGGACAGGCTATCCGATTGTGGATGCCGCCATGCGCCAGCTGAACCAGACCGGTTATATGCATAACCGGCTGCGTATGATCACGGCTTCATTTTTGTGCAAGGATCTGGGCATTGACTGGCGTGAAGGGGAAAAATATTTTGCCGATAAACTCAATGACTATGACCTGGCTTCGAATAATGGTGGCTGGCAATGGGCCGCTTCCACCGGGTGTGATGCCCAGCCTTGGTTCCGCATCTTCAATCCGGTGACCCAATCAAAAAAATTTGATCCCGAAGGCAAGTTCATCAGGCGTTATGTACCCGAACTGAAGCTGCTTTCCGATAAATGCATACACGAACCATGGCAGACGGCAGGGAAGTATTTGCCCCCCATTGTTGACCATGCCGAGGCACGTGAACGTACCCTGTTGCGTTATGGCGTGCTTAAAGCGGCCGATTAAGCCGGATACGCGCCAGATGTGCCGTCAAGACAATCCTTGCCGGCACATTTTAAGGCTTGTCAGGTGTTGGTATTGTCAATCACTTTTGCAGTTGCTGCGGTTTTACACTCGGCAATTGCATAGTGGCGCGTGGCTTCATCGGCAAACATGGGGCTGGTGCCAATGATCTGGCCATTACTGGCCTTAAGGTTAAAGAAAAATTTGCCGTTTGAGGATGTTTCTGAAACATAATGGCCGTCCTCCGTACTGTTTTTTTGCACTGAAGCCAGACCGTTTTTGGCGGCAGCAAGGGTGGTATATTGTTCGCTGCTCAGGATGGTGGAGCCATTTTCAGCTTTCAATGAAAAATGAAACTGGCCATTGCTTGATTTTTTTAGCTCGAAAGAGGCAGACATGTTGGACTCCTTGGAAAAGGGACAAATCAGTGTTGCAACAGAAAAATCATATACACGCTATCATAATGATCTTCAGAAGAAAAAGAAATCTTTTAAGAATGTATTTTTTAAAGATTTGGCTTTTAGACGGAGATGATGGTTTTTCTGGCAGTTGGAAAAGGTGGTTTGAATGAAAAAGATTTATCTGGCCGGTCCTGATGTATTCAGGCACGATGCCGTTGAGCATGGCCAAACACTGAAAGACTTATGTGCGTCATTTGGTTTTGCCGGCTTGTATCCGCTGGATAACAGTGCGCCGGCCGGGCTCGATAAACCCGCCCTGGCCCACTGGATTTACCAGGCCAATATCGGGCTGATACGCCAGGCCGATGCCATCATGGCTAATTTGAATGCTTTTCGTGGCCAGGAACCTGATTCGGGCACGATCTTTGAAGTGGGGTTCGGGATTGCCTTGGGCAAGCCGGTCTGGGTGTACACCAATGACGGCCGGTCGTTGGTGGAGCAGGTATCGGTTGGGCAGGAACAGGGACGTGAAATTGATTTGCAGGGTTTCACGGTTGAGGATTTTGGCTTGAACCTGAACCTCATGATTGCCTGCAGTGCCCGGGTAGTGGTGGGTGAGGCTTGGCATTGCCTTGAAAAAATGGCGGTTGAGTTGGCGTGATTATGCGCCGGATTGGCCCGGGAGCCTGCTCTAAGGCTACAGCTTCCGGCGCAGGTAGCTACTGGCCTTATGCCGGTTCAGCTTCTGTCTTTTTTGCTGCCGTTCTTTTGGCAGATTTTTTCTTTTCCGGCAGGGCTAGCATGGTGCCACGGCAGTTTTTTGCACCGCACAGGCATTGGTATTGTTTCTTCAGTTTTGCCGTCAGTTTGTCGTCAATGACCAGGCCATAATCGTAAAACAGCTCTTCGCCTGCCTGGATATTCCGTTTGGCAAATACATAAACCCGTTTGCCATGCTTGCCTTCCTGGGTTTCGCAATTCGGGTCGCAGCTGTGATTGATCCAGCGGGCGTCATTGCCCTTGTTGCCGCCATCAATGATTTTGCCCGAGCTTAAGGAAAAGAAAAAGGTATGGAACGGATCGTCGGGGTTGACCGGAAACATGGCGTCGGCCTGTTCAGGCGTAATGCGCTTGCCGGTGTATTCGATGATTTTGGTTCCTGCGGGAATATCCCGCAGCGCAAACACCCCGTTGCCATGCAGCGTTGAACTGCGTACTTCATGCCAGGGGGCTCCGTTGACCTTTTTTTCCTTTTTAGCCATTTTTGGGCACACCAAAGCAGTGGTTCAGGGTGGGAAAAGAGCCATCGCGAACCTGGTTGGCATAGGCTTCTACGCCTTGGCGGATAGTTGCCTGCACGTCTGAAAATTGCTGGGCAAATTTCGGTATGCGTGAGCCGCTTAAGTTAAAGATGTCTTCAGCAACCAGTACCTGGCCATCGCACGCGGGAGAAGCGCCAATACCAATGGTTGGAATTTTTACGCTTTGGGTAATGCGGCGGGCCAGCGGTTCGGCCGTGCCTTCAATCACCACGCCCCATGCACCCGCCTGTTCCTGGGCGATGGCGTCATTGAAGATGCGTTTGGCGGCTTCTTCGCTTAAACCTTGTGCCTTGAAACCGCCCATGGTGTTGACGTACTGGGGCATCAGGCCGATATGGGCCAGCACGGGGATGCCACGGTCTACCAGGAAACGGGTGGTTTCGGCCAGGTATTCACCGCCTT